>PJUK01000031.1_pt1 | contig 209924 bp, 190 predicted proteins | sample 1512211 | NCBI WGS metagenome assembly PJUK01 (sample SAMN08177668, study PRJNA422409) | Feces metagenome, whole genome shotgun sequencing project. | reverse complement strand
GCGCTTGCTGCCCCCCGAGGGGGCGTTTTTTGCCTTGGGGCGGCCCGGCGGCAAAAGGGCCCCCACGCCGCGCGCTACGCGCTTGCTGCCCCCCGAGGGGGCGTTTTTTGCCTTGGGGCGGCCCGGCGGCAAAAGGGCCCCCACGCCGCGCGCTACGCGCTTTGCTGCCCCCCGAGGGGGCGTTTTTGCCTTGGGACGGCCCGGCGGCAAAAAACCCATTGGCCCGTCTATATACTTGTGGCGTCGCCCAGAACCGAGTCCCGCCCATATGGATTTGCGCATCGCAAGCATCCGCCGCTTCCTCTACAGCCATTACTTCTTCGGAGGGGTGCGCCAGGGGGTGGGAATGCTGTTGCCCGTGCTGGTGCTGGGCGGCGTGTTCGGCAACTACACGACGGGGCTGGTGGCGACCTTCGGCGCGCAGTGCCTTGCCATCATCGACCAGCCCGGCGGCCCGCAGCGCCATCGCACCAACGAGATGCTGGGCGGCGCGGCGCTGGGCACGCTGACCGTCGTCGTCACCGGGCTGGCGTCCTCGCACCCGGTGCTGATCTGGCTGGCGGTCATCGCGCAGTGCTTTATCTATTCCATGTTCACCGTGTTCGGCAAGCGCGGCGGCCTGATCGGCTTCGCCGGCCTGCTGCTGATGACGCTGACCATGCATTCGCCGCTCGAACCCCACGAAGTGCTGGCGCATGCGGCCGCCACGCTGGGCGGCGCGCTGTTCTACGTGGCGTTCAGCCTGGGCTTTTCCCGCCTGTTCTGGCTGCGCGAAGAACAGCAGGCCATGTCGGTGGCCCTCTTCGCCACCGCCGATTACGTGGCCGCGCGGGCCGCTTTCTACGATGACACCGCGGACCTGGACGAGGCCTACCGCACGCTGATCCAGCGCCAGTCCGTCATGACGGAAAAGCACCAGGCGGCGCGCGACATGGTGCTGCGCGCCCTGCCCCGCGGCAAGGGCCTGGGCGACCGCCAGCGCGTGATGATCTGGAACATGTTCGTGGACATGCTGCAGCTCCTGGACACCCTGGTCGCCACGCACACCGACTATGCCGCGCTGCGCCGCGCGCTGGCCGGCAACGACTGCCTGATGTTCATGCGCGATGCGCTGGTGAAGATGTCGCTGGAACTCAACCGCATCGCGCTGGACGTGTCGCGCGGGCGCAAGGTGCAGTACCGCAGCAGCGCCCGCGCCGAACTGCGCGCCATCGAGTACGAGATCGAACAGCTCAAGCAGCAGGGCCTGGGCGAGCGCGAGCCGGAGATGCTGGCGCTGATCATCCAGGTGCTGCGCCGCCTGCGCAATTCGGCGCGCATCGTCGACCGCCTCGCCGACCACACCGCGGCCTCGCCCGACGCCAAGCCCACCGACGTGCTGCGCATCAACAAATCGCTCACGCGCTTCATCTCGCGCCAGGAGTTCCGCGTGGGGCTGCTGACCAGCAACCTGCGCCTGGACTCCCCGCACTTTCGCTACGCGTTGCGCGTGACGGCGGCCGCGGCGATCGCGATGACGCTGGCCAGCCGCTGGCTGTCGCCGGAGTTTTCCGCGCACAACTACTGGATCATGCTCACCATCGTGATCATCATGAAGCCGGGCTTCGCGCTGACGCGCCAGCGCAACGGCTGGCGGCTGATGGGCACGCTGATCGGCTGCCTCGGCGCCCTGCTGCTGTTCCACCTGACCGACCGGCCCGAGATCCTGTTCGCCGTGCTGCTGGGCGCGTGCGTCATGGGCAATAGCCTGGTGCAGTTGAACTACATGGCCAGCGCCATCTTCAACACGCTATTCGTGGTGCTGGTGTTCCACTTCGTGTCGCCGGGCACCGTGTCCATGTCGGTGATCGGCGAACGCGCGATCGACACCCTGCTGGGCTGCGCGCTGGCGCTGGTCTGCAGCTACATCCTGCCGTGGTGGGAAGCCCGCTACCTGAAGCCGCTGGCGGCGGCGGCCACGCGCGCCAACCGCGAATACCTGATGGCGGGCCTGCGCTACGTCGACGCCATGCAGGCCCATGGCGCCCCGGTGGGCGCGGCCGCCGGGGACACGCCGGCGGTCACCGACGCCGACCTCGCATGGCGGCTGGCGCGCAAGAACGTGCACATCTCGTTCAGCAATTTCGCCGAAGCCTTCTACCGGATGATGAGCGAGCCCAAGTCGCACCAAGTGAGCGTGCCGGAACTGAACAACCTGCTGATCCAGAACCACATCCTGGCCTCGCAGATCACGGCGGCCATCCCCATCCTGGCGGCGCTGCCCGCCACGCCCGAGGCCGTGCAGCGGGCGCTGACCGGCATGGTGGACATCCTGGACGAAAAGCTCGCCCAGGCGCCCGCCAACCTGCCCACCCAGTTCGCCACCGAAGGCGAGCAGGCCGCCCTGGTCTATCCCGTCAAGCAGATGCTCAAGGCCGCCCACATGATCCGGCAGGAACTGCAGGCCCTGGACGACCCCGCGCACAGGCCGCCGGTGGCGGCGGCCGCCTGACATCCCGGCAGGCGTACGCAGATGGGTGGAGAGCGGGATTTGTGGGATGGGTGTAGCGCGGGATTTGTGGGATGGGTGGAGCGCGAGCGTTGTAGGATGGGTGTAGCGCGAGAGTTCTTAAGCTAGAACGCTATTGCCGAACGCGCGAAACCCATCGGCCGGCGCAAGCCGGCATATTTGCGCTTGCCACGAAAAACGGCGGCTGGCGCCGCCTGATGGGTTACGCGCGTTCGATATTTGAGTTCTTTCTTAAGAACTCTCGCGCTCCACCCATCCTACGCCTTGCGCCTGAACACCAGTTTGTCTTCCGACGAGGCCGACGCGTCGTACGCATAGCCTTCCAGGTCGAAGCCCTGCAGGCCTTCGGGCTTGGACACCTTGTGCAAGATCGCGTAGCGCGCCATCAGGCCGCGCGCGCGCTTGGCGTGGAAGCTGATGATTTTCCAGGCGCCGTTCTTCCAGTCCTGGAAGACGCACTGCACCACGCGCGCCTTCAAGGCCTTCAGGTCGACCGACTTGAAGTATTCCTCGGACGCCAGGTTGACGATCACCGGCGCCTTCTGGCCCGCCTGCCGCTCGTTCAGGTAATCGGCGATGGCCGTGCCCCAGTACTCGTACAGGTTCTTGCCCTTGGGCGTGGCCAGCCGCGTGCCCATTTCCAGGCGGTAGGGCTGCATCAGGTCCAGCGGACGCAGGACGCCGTACAGGCCGCTCAGGATGGCCACGTGCTCCTGCGCCCAATCCAGCTGCTTGGCCGACAGGGTGGAAGCCTCCAGCCCTTCGTACACGTCGCCGTTGAAGGCCAGCACCGCCTGGCGCGAATTGGCCTGGGTGAAGCTGCGCTTCCAGTGGGCATAGCGCTGCACGTTCAGCTCGGACAGCGCCGGACTCAGGCTCATGAGTTCGGAGATGTCCTCGGCCGATTTGGTCTTCAGCACCTTGATCAGGCCGGTAGCCTGGTCCACGAACAACGGCTGGGTATGCGTCTCGATGTGCAGCGGCGAGTCGTAGTCCAGTTTCTTGGCGGGGGAAAGCAAAAACAGCATTGCGGGATTCCTTTATTCAGCGCGCCGTCCAGCCGCCATCGACCGAGACGGACGTTCCTGTGATTTGCGCGGCGGCGTCCGAGGCCAGGAATACGGCTGTGCCGCCCAATTGCTCCGGCGTCACGAATTGCAGCGAGGGTTGCTTCTCGCCCAGCAGTTCGCGCGCGGCGGCTTCCTGGTCGATGCCGTTCTTTTCCGCCAGCGCGGTGATCTGCTTTTCCACCAGCGGGGTGCGGACCCAGCCCGGGCAAATGGCGTTGGCGGTGATGCCCTGGCCAGCCGTTTCCAGCGCCGTCACCTTGGTGAACCCCACCACGCCGTGCTTGGCGGCCACGTAGGCCGACTTGTTGGCCGACGCCACCAGGCCGTGGGCCGAGGCGATATTGATGATGCGGCCGAAGCCCTGCTTCTTCATGTGCGGCAGCGCGGCCGCGGTGCCGTGGAATACGGCCGACAGGTTCAAGGCCAGGATCGCGTCCCACTTTTCTACCGGGAAGTCCTCGATCTGCGCGGTGTGCTGGATGCCGGCGTTGTTGACCAGGATGTCGATACGGCCCAGCTGGCGAACGGCATTTTCGACCAGGTCGCGCACGGCCGAGCCCTTGGACAGGTCGGCGCCGTCGTAGACCACCTTCACGCCATGCTTGTCGGCCAGGCCGGCGCGGACTTTCTCGATCTCCGCCGCGTCACCGAAGCCGTTCAAGACGATATCGGCGCCCTGCGCGGCGAAGGCCGTGGCGATACCCAGGCCGATGCCGCTGGTGGAACCGGTGACAAGGGCGACTTTTCCTTTAAGCATGAGCGTTCTCCTGTGATCTGGCACATAAGGCGGGAAGCAAAGCAGGCGTCAAGTGTAGCTGCCCGGCAAGACGGCAATCATGCCACGGCCGCAAGGCCGGCGGGTCAGGCCGCGGGGGGCTTGCCGCCCTGACTGGACGGCCGCGTCTCGGGAACGGCTTCCGGCGGATCGGCGGTCGGCAGGTCCGCCATGCCCCCGCGGTTCTCGGGGATGCGTTCCAGCAGCTTGATGAGCACCGGCACCACGCCCATCGAGATCGCCACCACCACGGACAGCACGTCGCGCTGTTCCAGGTCCACCAGGTGGTTGTCCCAGGCTTCGTTGAAGATGGCGAAGCTGAATTCGCCGCCCTGGGCGAGCGCGACGGCGAACAGCAGGCGGTGGTAGCGCGGCAGGCCCAGGAAGCGCGCGAAGCCGTACAACACCAGGCCCTTGACCAGCAACAGCGAGGTCACGCCGACGATGATGAAGATCCAGTGGTGCTCCACCACCCGCAGATTCACCGACATGCCGATGGCCACGAAGAACAGGCCCAGCAACAGGCCCTTGAACGGGTCGATGGCCTTTTCCAGCTCGTCGCGGTAGCGGGACTCGGCCATCAGCACGCCCACCAGGAACCCGCCCAGGCCGGCCGACAGGCCCGCGTAATCGAACAGCTGGGCGGCGCCGACCACCATCAGCAGCGCCGCGGCGGTGAACAGCTCGTTCAGCTGCGCCTTGGCCGCCCAGCCCAGCAACCGCAACCGATAGGCCACGGCCACCACCACCACGGCGATCAGCGCCTCCTTGAACGATGGCGCCGAGGTGCCGTCCGACCCCAGCAGGCCCGCCGCCAGCAGCATCGGTATCGCCGCCATGTCCTGGAACAGCAGCAGCCCGAGCGCCGAACGCCCCAGCGGCATCCGCGTCAGCCCGCGCTCTTCCAATAGGCGCAGGGCGACCGCCGTGGACGACAGCGCCAGCGACAGGCCGCAAAGCACCGCCGCCTGCCACCCCATCCCGGCCAGATGCCGCAGCGCCGCGCCGAACACCACCCCCAGCAACAATCCGCAGACCAGCATCTGCATCGAACCCAGCACGAAGACTTCGTTGCGCATGGCCCACAGCCGCTTGGGTGACAGCTCCAGCCCGATGATGAACAGCATCATCACCACGCCCCACTGGGACACCCCGATCATGGTGTCCACGTTCGTGACCAGCTTCAGGCAGGACGGCCCCACCAGCACGCCCGCGATCAGGTAACCCGGAATGGCGCCCAGGCCCAGCTGCTGCGTCACGGGTACGCAAAGCACGGCCGCAAGCAGGAGGATAAGGATGAGATCCATGGGATGAGGTTCGGCGCCAGGGCGATCGGGGCCCGGCGCGAGGCCGGCACAGTGCAGATTCTGGGCAAAGAATGCCGCAGCCGAAAGCCCGTTGAAACCCGCGATGGGCGTCTTTCAGACACCCCCTTTACACAAAAGAAAAAAATCCTGTAGAATTGCGGGCTTCGCTGCTTCGACAACGAAGATCCTTCCGACCAGGGATCTTTTGTGGAATGGCTCGTTTCATCAAGCGATGAACGAATCGACTTCCGCCGTTTTCGAGCTCGGATTTTCGAATCCGGTAGCGGAAAGGAGAGGTGGCAGAGTGGTCGAATGTACCTGACTCGAAATCAGGCGTACGGTATCCCCGTACCGTGGGTTCGAATCCCACCCTCTCCGCCAGTATTCAAGAAAAGGCCAATCCCTCGGGATTGGCCTTTTTGCTTTCCGGGCAGTCTTACTGCTTGACCAGTTCGACGCGCCGGTTCTTGGCGCGCCCCTCTTCGACATCGTTGGACGCCACGGGCGCCAGCGATGCCACGCCCTTGGCGGACAGCCGGCTGGCGGGGATACGATAGGACTCGGCCAATGCCTTGGCCACCGCATCCGCACGCTTTTGCGACAGATCCATATTGCGGGCCAGGCTGCCCTGATTGTCGGTATGGCCGACGATGTAGACCTTGAGCGCGGGATCGGCTTGCAGGAGCTTGCCCATTTCGTCCAGCGCGGCCTTGGATTCCGCCTTGACGTCGGCGCGGTCGGTGTCGAAATACACGCCGTAGACGGCGACCTTCCCGGACTCGGTCAGCGCCTTTTGCATGGCCGTCGCGTCGGGCAAGCTGACCTGGCCCGTCTGCATGGCCTTGGCCTCGACGACCATCAGGAACACGGGCGTACGTTTGTTGGACTCGTCCTGCATCACGTCCAGGAATGCATAGACGTCGCCCGACGGCGCTTCTTTCTTGGCAAGCGCGACGTAGTACTTGCCGCCAAAGACGGCATCGCCCTCTCCAAGCCGTCGGACCTTGCCGCTATTGAAGACGAAGGACTGGAAATCGCCGCCGCACTGCTCGTCGCCCTTGCACTCGAACACGGTCTTGAAACCGCCAGCCCGCAAAGTGTCCTGGTAATTGCGGTAGACCTGGAGCGCGGACTTGCCGCCTTCGATGCGATAGCCGATACGGGTCACCTTGCCTTCGAGCGCCAAGGCCTGGGCCTCGGACTCCTTGGGGACGGCCCGGTCGGGCAACATCGCCTCGTCGTAATCCAGCTGCTGGTAGGTGTTGATTTCAGCGCCCGAAAAACGCCCCACCATCGGGTGGTCCTTGGAACCGGCCACGTCTTCCGCGTGGGCCGGCAGCGCGGCCGCCATCAGTGCCGCGCTCAACAGGACGAAACGAACGCTTCTTGCAATGCATGCCATCGGGGCCGGGCCTCCTTGCGACAAAATCCGGGAAGGACGGACCCGTGCGCCGTCAGACCGGCGCCGTCGGCCGGGCCAGCTGGAACAGGTCCGAGCTGCGAGCATACCAGCCGCCTCCATGCATGCGCGCGATCAGCGCCATGGCCGGCGTGTCCATGTAGCCGCGCGCGGCGTCCTGCACGTAGGCGTCGTCGACGTGCGCCCCCAGGACGCGGCCGATCACCACGATCTGCCGCGGGCCGGTCACGACGGTTGCCTGGCTGACGCATTCCAGCGACACCGGGCAGCCTTCGATGAGCGGCGGACGCACGTGGGTGGCCGGCTTCGCCTTCAGGCCGGCCGCCGCCATCTCATCCACGTCCGGCGGATAGTCGGCGCAGGTCTGGTTCATCTGGTGGACCAGCGACTCCGGGACCAGGTTCACGACGAATTCGCCGTTCTCGATGATGTTGGCGCCGGAATCCTTCAGCTCGCCGTTGGCATGGCGCATCAGCCCGATCGCGACCGTGGGCGGCTGGTGCCCCATGACATTGAAGAAGCTGAACGGCGCCGCGTTGACGACGCCTTTGCCGGATACCGTCGTGACCCACGCGATGGGGCGCGGGGTAACGGTCGACGTCAGCACGTTGTAGACCGTCTGCGCTGGCAAGGCGCTGAAATCGAAATGCATGGCTCAAGCCTCCTGCTGCTGGCCGGCGTCGATGGCTGAAACGGCGCGCTTGGCGCGGGTGTCGACCTGCAACTGGAAGACGTCGGGGCGCGCGTAGTGGCCGGAGACGTCGAAATCGTACTTGCCGCGCAGGATCTGGTTCGGCTGGATCTCCGCGTAGAGGATGGTCTCGCCGGAGAAGTCGGGGCCTGCCAGCACCTCGCCCAGCGGGTCGATGATGGCGCTGCCCCCGCGCATCAGCACGGTGTCCGGCTTGTCGCCCAGGGCGCATTCGAAATCGTCCGGATAGGCGTCGCGGCGCAGGTGCTGGCACGAGGTCAGCACGTAGCAGCGCCCTTCCAGCGCGATGTGGCGCATGCTGGGGATCCACGAATCGCGGTCGTCGGCGGTGGGCGCGCAATACAGCGCCACGCCCTGGCTGTACATATACATGCGCAACATCGGCATGTAGTTTTCCCAGCAGATGACCGCGCCGATCTTGCCGTAGGGCGTGTCGAAGACCGGCAGGGTCGAGCCGTCGCCGAAGCCCCAGATCAGGCGCTCGCCGGCGGTGGGCATGAGCTTGCGATGCTTGCCCGCCAGGCCCTGCTGGCCATCGAAGTACAGCACGGTGCAATAGAGCGTGCCGCCGTCGGCCTCGATGCAGCCCATCACCACGAAGCTGTCGGTCTCGGCCGCGGCCTGGGCGATCAGCGCGACCTCCTCGCCATCCAGCCGGATGGCCTGGCGATGGTAGCTGGCGAAGGCGTCGCGGCCCTCGGGCTTGCGCATGCCTATCGGCGCGCCGAAGGAGTTGCCCTTGGGATAGCCTCCCAGGAACGCCTCGGGGAACACCTGCACGCGGGCGCCCTGCTCCGCCGCCTGGCGGATCAGCGATGCCGCCTTCTGGGCGCAGGCCATGCTGTCGGTCGGAATGGACGCCGCCTGGATGACGGCTGCCTTGAAGCTTTGTTGCGTGGACATGTCTCTCCTCTCTATCAGTGTGCCGGGTCTTCGTCGATGGCCTGGGCGCGGGTGTTGGGCAGGAACAGGCTGCCGATGACGCCCACCACGGCCGTCACCGCCACCGGGTACATCAGCCCGCCGAAGATATTGCCGCTGGCCTGGGCCAGGTAAGTCGCGGTAAAGGGCACGATGCCGCCGAAGATGCCGGCGCCGATGTGGTACGGGAAGGATAGCGCCGTATAGCGGATACGGGCCGGGAACAGTTCGACCAGGTAGGACGCGACCGGGCCGTAGACCATGGCGACGACGGCGGTCATCAGCACCAGGATCAGCACGATGGTCGTGGTGTCGACGCGGGCGGGATCGGCGCGGTCCGGATAGCCGGCGGCGGTCAGCACGGCCGCGTAGCCGGCGCGATCGAAGCCGTTGACGGTCTTGCCGCCCACGCTCATGGCGATGTCCTGGCCCGGCAGCGGCGCGGCGTATTCGAAGTTGATGCCCTTGCCGACCAGGAATTTCTTGGCCTGCACGCACACCTTCTTATGGTCGGCGTGGCTGCCGATCATCGCGGCCTGCAGCCCGAAGTCGCAGGCGCCGCCGCTGACGTCGGCATGCACGCGCACCGGCGTGCTTTGCATGGCTTGCGCCAGCGCCGGGTTGCCGGCCTTGAGCAGCACGTCGAACATCGAGTGGTAGCCGAGGGCAGCGACGAACAGGCCCGCCATCATGATCCACTTGCGGCCGATGCGGTCGGACAGCCAGCCGAACAGCACGAAGGTCGGCGCGCCGATGATGAAGCCGATCAAGATCAGCGTGTAGACGCTGGTCTGGTCCAGCTGCACGGCCTGCTGCAGGAAGATCATGACGTAGAACTGGCCGGTGAAGTAGGTGGCGCCCTGGCCGGCGGTGACGCCGATCAGCGCCAGCAGCACCAGCCTGAGGCTGGACCATTGGCCGAAGGTTTCCTTGACCGGATTCTTCGACAGGCGATTCTGCTGCTTCATCCGCGTAAACACGGGCGACTCGTGCAGCTTGGCGCGCACGTAGATCGAGATCGCCAGCATCACGATAGACAGGATGAACGGCAGGCGCCAGCCCCACTGGCGGAAGTCCTCGGCGCTCATCGCGGCCTGGGTGCACAGGATCACGATCAACGACAGGATCAGGCCCGCCGACGAGGTGATCTGGATCCAGCCCGTCAGCAGCCCGCGGCGCTTCGGCTCGCAGTGCTCGGCTACGTAGATCACCGCGCCGCCGTATTCGCCGCCCACGGCCAGGCCCTGGATGACCCGCAGGGTCAGCAGCAGGATCCACGACAGGTGGCCCGCCGATTCATAGGTGGGCAGGCAGCCGATCAGCACGGTCGCGCCGCCCATCATCACCACGGTGATCAGGAAGGTGTACTTGCGGCCCAGCTTGTCGCCCAGGTATCCGAACATCACCGCGCCCAGCGGCCGAATGATGAAGCCCACCGCCAGCGCGCCCAGCGCGGCCAGCAGCGCCACGGTGGGGTTGTCCTGCGGGAACAGCACCTGGCTCATGAAGACGGCCAGGGTCCCGTAGATGAAAAAGTCGTACCACTCGAACAAGGTGCCCAGGGTCGAGGCCACCACCACCTGGCGTTCCTCTTTCCGGCTGAGCGTCTGCTCCACGCCGATGCGCTGCATTGCAACATTCGCTTCCATGCTTGGTTTCCCCAATCGCTTTAGATTGATATTGCTGTATTCATTAACTATTATCAAACTTAAAGCCAGGCATGAAAAAGCTAGGGAAAACCCGGCGCGGCGGCCTGGCCCGCCAGCCGGAACCGGCTGGCACCGCTGCTACACTCCCGCCAGAAACACAGTGGAGGCAGTAATGGCAAGGCCCGCCGGCAAGGTCGAAAAGAACGCAGAACAGACGCCAACCGCTGCGCGCAGGGGCATCCAATCGATCGAAGTGGGGTTCCGGATCCTGGACGTGATCCGCAAGGCCGGCCGCCCGATGCCTTTGAAAGACATCGCGGACGCCTGTGAACTCACGGTGCCCAACGTCCATTACTACCTGGTGAGCTTCCAGAAGGTGGGCGTGGTGTTGCAGCACACGGACACCGGCCACTACGGGCTCGGGCCCTATGCCTTGCGCCTGGGCCTGGCGGCCCTGGAACAGTTCGACGTCTTCACCACGGCCCGCCCCATCATGGCCGAAGTTGCCGCGATCACCGGCCATACGGTGTTCCTGGGCGTGTGGGGCAACAAGGGGCCGACCATCGTCTACCGGGTGGAAGGCGCGCGCAGCCGTCCGCTGCTGGAATTGCGCGTGGGCAGCGTGCTTCCCTTGCTGTCGTCCGCGCTCGGCCGGAATTTCCTGGCCCACCTGCCCGAGGCCAGCACCCGTGAACTGCTGGCGCAGGAAATGGCCTCGCCGCCGCCCGAAGGGCATGGCGGGGCGCCCGGCAACGCCTATACGCCGCAGGACGTGCAGGCCATCCGCGACGAAGTGCGCAAGCACCACCTCAGCCGCTGCCGCGACGCCCTGCTGCCCCACTTCACTTCCCTGTCGGCGCCCATCTTCGACATGCTGGGCGAAATGAAGGCCGCGATCACGCTGATGGGCCCGGTGGGCGCCATCGACGACGACCTGCAATCCGACACCGCGCGGCTGCTGAGCGAAAAGGCCCGCTCGATTTCCGCCACAGCCGGCTGGGTGGATCCGGAGGGCCGCTGACGGAGGGCCGCTGACGGAGGGCCGCTGACCGCGGCGCGCGCGGCTCAGGCGGTCGCGTCCGGCAGCCGTTGCGGCGGCGGCGTGGTGGCCGCGTTCTTCCGGTAGTAGAGGATGAATTCGGGCGCCGGCATGGGCTTGCCGAACAGCCAGCCCTGGCCGAAATCCACGTTGCGGTTCTTCAGGTGGTCGGCCTGCTCCTGGCGCTCGATGCCTTCGGCCACGGTCAGCAGGTTCAGCGACTTCGCCATGTCGATGATGTGGTCCGTGACCTTGTGGGTCGCCGAGTCCGTGCCGATGGTGTCGACGAAGGACTTGTCTATCTTCAACGTGTCCAGCGGCAGGCGCTGCAGGTACGACAGGCTGGAATAGCCGGTGCCGAAATCGTCGATGGCCACCGCATGCCCCTGCTCGCGGGCCTGCTCGATGATGCAACGCGCCTTATCCACATCCATGAATCCGCGCTCGGTGGCCTCCAGCCAGATCTGCCGGGCGTCGATGGCCGTGCCTTCCAGCATCTCTTGCAGCACGCGCAGCACCTTGCCGTCCTTCAGGTCTCCCGCGCTCAGGTTGACGGCGATGTGCATGCCCCGGTCCTCGGCGAGCAGGTCTTCCATGTCCCGGATCACCAGGCGGAACACTTCTTCGGTAATGCGCGTCATCAGCCCATTCTCCTCGGCGATGGAGATGAACAGGTCGGGCCTCAGGGTCTTGCCGCCCGGCCGGATCCAGCGGATCAGCGCCTCCGCGCCGACGCAGCGCCCGCTGCGCAGATCGATGATGGGCTGGTAATGGACGACGAACTCCCGCCGTCGGACGGCGGCGGCCAGCTCGCCCGCGAGCGACAGGCGCCGGCGCGACAGCCACACCACCAGCCCGATCATGAGCGCGGCGGCCAGCGCCCCCATGGGCAGCCAGAACAGCCGCTCGCGCCGCAGCGCGCCCAGGGCCTCGCTTTGCGGCTCCAGCAGGACGACCGCCAGGTCGGCGTTGCGCGCGACGGCGCTCAGATAGGCCTCGTCGAGGTTCAGCTTGCCGCCGTTGAGCGCCTGGGACACCAGCACCAGGTCGGGATGGTTGCGGGTGCCCAGCATGCCCACGCCGGGCAGCACCACGGCTAGCTGGACGCCCTCGGCGGCGCCTTTTTCGGTAAAGCGGCCCGGCTCCAGCAATGCGCTGTAGTCGCCGTAGCGCACGGCCACCATGCGGATGCCGGGGCTAACCACCGGCACGGCGTCCAGCACCAGCTGGCCGCCGTTGGACAGCAGGTACTGGGTGGGGACCAGGGCCTCTTCGTAACTGGGGACGCCCCAGGTGGTGCACTTCACGACCCTGCCGGCCACGTAGGCCAGCTCGTCGACGGCGCGGTCCTTCAGGGCCAGGGCCCGCAAGTGGCGGATGTGCTGGGGCGAACAGGGCTCGAACGGCACGTCGTTCAGGGTGCGCAGCATGGCGACCGTCTGGTCCAGCAGGCCCTGGGTGAATTTCAAGGTCCGCTCCGCCTGGCCTTGGAGATCGCGCTGCTCTACCGCGACGGCGCGGGACCAGGACATGTGCAGCGCGAATCCGATGGGCAGCAAGGCCGCGGCGGCCGCGAAAGCGATGGCGATTCCGATTACGTACTTGCGCGGCATCGAAGCCAGCCCCCTGGGATCGCCGACCTGGCGAAGTTATATCTTTTTACACTTTTTGAGGGGCAAGTGTCTCCGGGATTTTCGGCATCGGCGCCAAAAAAATGCCCCCGTGGGGGCTGCCAGGCCCCGGGAGGCATGGGGGCATTTTTCCGAGCGGCCGACCGGCAACTCAACCTTCCGCGACGATCTTCGCGTCCTTGATGGTCTTGGCGTACTTTTCCTGCTCCTGCCGCATGAAGTCGGCGAAGCGCTGCACGCTGCCGCCGCCGTCCTCCGCGCCGACCTGGGCCAGTTTTTCCTGGACGTCGGCCATCGCCAGGACTTTGTCGATGTCCCGGTTCATGCGCTGGACCATGGCTGCCGGCATGCTGCCCGGCCCCACCATGCCGAACCAGATGCTGGCCTCGAAACCCGGATAGCCCTGCTCGGCCACCGTGGGCACGTCCGGCTGGCTCTTGGACCGCTGCTGCAGGGTCTGGGCCAGCGCGATCACCTTGCCGGACTGCAGCAGCGGGGTGGCGGTGGTCATGCCTTCGAAGCAGTACTGGACGTGCCCGCCCATCAGATCGTTCATCAGGGGCGCCGATCCTTTGTAGGGCACGTGCAGCACGTCGATGCCGGCGCGGGCCTTGAAGATCTCCAGCGCCAGGTGCTGCGCGGAACCGCTGCCGGCCGAGCCGAACACGATCTTTCCCGGTTGGGCCTTGCACAGCTTGACCAATTCCGGCAGCGTCCGGGCGGGCTGGCCCGCTCCGCCGATCAGGATGGTGGGCGTTTTGCCCACCAGCGCGATGGGCGAGAAATCGCGTTCCACCGAGTACGCCAGCTTGGGTTGCAGGCCGGGCGCGATCCCGTGGCTATTGACGTGCGCCATCAACAGCGTGTTGCCGTCATTGGGCTGGCGGGCCACCTGCTCGGCCGCGATGATGCCGGCCGCGCCCGCGCGGTTTTCCACGATGACGGGGATGCTCCACATCACGCCCAGCTTCTGGCCCAGCAGGCGCGCCAGCACGTCGGTGCCGCCGCCCGCCGGGAATCCCACCACGATCTTCACCGGCCCGGACGGCATGTCCTGGGCCCGCGCCGCCGCCGGCAGCACCAGCGCCGCCCCCAGCGCCGCGGCGCCGGTCATGAATTGCCTGCGTTGCATTCTCGTCTCCTCGCGCCGGTCTTGCCGCCGGCGATTGATTATGAAAGGGCCGCCAGCCGCTGCGCCAGCTGCCGGGACTGGGTCTCGTCCAACTCCACCAGCGGCGGCCTCACCGTGGCCCACGCCGGATCGCCGCGGCGTTCGGCGATCGCGGCTTTCATGGCGGGGATCATGGGGTAGGACTGGAATACCGCGCGGGTCTCGTTCAAGGCGCGCTGCCGGTCCTCCGCGTCGTCTTCGCGCCAGCGCCGATAGAGCTCGACGATGGGGCCGGCATTGACGTTGCCGGTGGCGGTGATGCATCCGGCGCCGCCGGCGCGCAGGGTCTCCAGCAGCACCGTCTCCGTGCCGGCGAATACGTCGAAGCCACGCGGCTGGAAATCGCGCAGCATCGCTTCCGTATTGGCCCAATCGCCGGAGCTGTCCTTGACGCCTGCGACGATGCCGGGAAATTCACCCAGCAGGCGGTCGATCAGCGCCAGGCTGACCGGCACGCCCGATACCGGGGGGATGTGATACAGGTAGATGCGCAGGCGCTCGTCGGCCACCTGCTCGATCACGTGGGCGAAGGCGCGGAACAGGCCCTCGTCGCTGACGCCCTTGTAGTAGAACGGCGGCAGCATAAGCACGCCCCCGCAGCCCGCCCGGACGGCATGGCGCGTCAGCTCCACCGCGTCGGGCAAGGCGCAGGCGCCCGTGCCGGGCATCATGCGCCCGGCCGGCAGGCCCGCCTCCAGCAGGGCGTCCAGCAGCGCTCGCTTCTCGGCCACCGTCAGCGAATTGGCCTCGGAGTTGGTGCCGAAAATCGCCAGCCCCGCGCCCTGTTCGAGCAAGGCGCGGCAATGCTCGACAAAGCGCGGCGCGCTGGGCGAGCGGTCCGCGTTGAACGGCGTCAACACGGGGGAATAGACGCCCTGCGGGCGATCGGACGCAGCGGTGCTCATGCGGGCTCTCCTGGGTTAGCGGGCCACGCGGGTCCACTTGCCGAAGCGCTCGACCATGCGTTCGTCGAAGCCGAATCCCAGGCCGGGTTCCTGGTGCAGGATCACGCGGCCCTGCTTGTGGGTCAGCTGGCGATCGACCAGCTTGCGGAAGTTGAGGACCTGGTCGTCCCAGAAGAACTCCACATAGCGCGCGTTCGGCGTTGCCGCCACCAGCGGCGCATGCACGTCGTGGAACCAGTGCGGGCAGACCATGACGCCGTAGCTGGCGGCGGTGGCCGCGATGCGCTTCCATTCGGTGATGCCGCCGCACACGGCCGCGTCGGTCTGCAGGATGCCGGCCGCGCCCTTGTCCAGCAGCTCCTTGTGATACCAGCGACCGTAGCCGATCTCGGCGGTCGCGATGGGCAGGCGCGTCAGCCGCGCCAGCTTGGCATGGCTCTCGATATCGTCGGGGCCGAAGGGCTCCTCGATGAAGTACGGATCGTACTGTTCGAAGCGGCGGATGTATTGCATGGCCTGGGTCACGTCCTCCCAGGCGTTGTTGCAGTCCATCATCAGTTCCACATCCGGGCCGATGGCCTCGCGCGCCGCCTTCAGGCGCGCCTCTTCCTCGCGCGGGGACAGGCGGCCCGTCTTCATCTTCACCGCGCGGAAGCCCTTCTCCACGTAGCTGGCCATTTCCTCGCCCAGGTGCTGCGGGGTCTTGCCGTCCAGGTAGTAGCCGCCGCTGGCGTAGGCCGGCACGGATTCCAGTTCGACCGCGCCCAGGTAGCGATGCAGCGGCAGGCCGGCGGCCTTGGCGTTCAGGTCCCACAGCGCGATGTCCAGCGCGCTCAGCGCCCGCATCACCGTGCCCTGGCGGCCCTGCAGCAGGGCTTCCTGGTACATGGCCTGCCACAGCCCTTCGACGGCGTGCGAGTCCTTGCCCAAGAGCACCGGAGCCAGCAGGCTCTCTACCGCGGCCTCGAAGATGGCGCCGCCGGCGCTGCCCACGTAGCAGAAGCCGATGCCTTCCACGCCGTCGGTGGAGCGGATCTTGACCAGGCCGTAGTGCCGCGTCGAAACCGTGCGGTTGGAAAACGAAGTGACTTTGTCCAGGGGTACCGCGGCGGCGCAGACGTCTATGGATTCGATGATGGGCACAACAGGCTCCTTGGTAGCGGGAATGTTCAGGTTGGCGCCGTCAGCACGGTTGCGCTGTCTCGACGCCCTGGACGTATTCTTGCCGCGGCCAAAGAAAACAACAATTATCTTCATCCATCTTTAGAATATGAAAAAAACATCTTTTCAGGAGACTCCGGGCGATGGACTCGCGCTTTCTGCAAACCTACGTCCACGTGGTGGAGCTGGGCTCGATCGCCCAGGCCGCGCGGCACCAGGGCCTGACGCCCGCCACCGTGCAGCAGCGGCTGCGCGCGCTGGAGACGGACATGGGCAGCGCGCTGATCGCGCGTTCGGGCCGCACCGTGAAACCCACGCCGGCCGGCACCCGGATCCTTGAGCGCGCCCGCGCCATCCTGCGCGATGTGCGGGACCTGCGCTCCGCGGCCTCGGACACCGAATTGCCCGCCGGCCCCCTCAGGCTGGGGGCCACGCCCACCGCCCTGACGGGCATCATGCCGCCGGTGCTGCGCACCTGGGTGGCGCGCCATCCGCACATCGAAATCTATATAGAGCCCGCCCCCACCACCCTGCTCTACAGCAAGGTGCTGTCGGGCGAACTGGACGGGGCGCTGCTGGTGCATCCGCTGTTCGCCATTCCCAAGACCTGCGCCTGGCGCGACCTGCGGCAAGAGCCGCTGGTGCTGGCAACCCCGGCCGACATGGAGGTGCGCGACCCGCTGGCCGTGCTGGCGCGGGAGCCCTATATCCGCTATGACCGCAGCGTGGTGGGCGGCAAGATGGCCGAGGATTATCTGCGGGCGCGCAATCTGCGGCCGCACGTGAGATTCGAGCTCGATGGAATCGAATCCATCGCCAGGCTGGTGGCCGAGGGATTGGGAGTTGCGCTGTTGCCGGACTGGGCCACGACGGGCGCGCCGTCCTCCGCCGTCAGGCGCTGGCCGCTGCCGCCGCCCTGCCCGGTGCGCACCGTGGGCGCGATCTGGCCGCGCGCAGGCGTGCGCTCGGCCCTGATGCAGGCCTTCGTCGAACTGACCGAGACCCAGCTCGGCCTGGGCTGAACCGCGGACGGATCAGGCCGGCGTGACGGCGTCCCGGCCGTTGCGGGCCACGATCGCGCCGCCGGAAACCACCAGGCGGCGAGGCGCCCGCGCCACCACGGCTTCCGCCACGCAGCTCGCGTCGACCAGGACCAGGTCGGCGCGCGCGCCCGGCGCCAGGCCGTAATCGGCGAAACCACAGGCGCGCGCCGCGGCGGCGGTCACGCAATCGAAGGCCCATTCGACCTCGTCGTCGCGGCGCAGGTCGTTGCGCAGGCCGATCAACGTGGCGCGAGCCAGCATATCGGGGCTGCCGTAAGGCGTCCAGGTATCGCGGATACCGTCGTTGCCGCCGAAAATGGTAACGCCCGCCTCGCGGCATGCGCGCACGGGCGGCACCGGCCGCGAGGGCGGCGCCGTCGTCAGCAGCGCCACGTCCAGGGCGGCGAGCCGGCGCAGCAGCCCGTCCAGGCGCTTCGCGTCCACGCCGCCCAGACAGAAGGCGTGGCTGATGACGACCTTCCCGTTCATGCCCAGCGCCTGGGTGCGGTCCAGGATCAGCTCCAGCGTGAACGCGCCGAGCTCGCCAGGTTCGTGCAGATGGATGTCCAGCGGCTTGCCGTGCTTGTCGGCGATGCCGAACAGCACGTCCAGCGAGCGGGCGGGATCGCGGTCGATGGCGGACGGGTCCAGCCCGCCCAGCGCGTCGGCGCCCGCCGCCAGCGCCTGGTCCAGCAGTTCCGCGGTGCCGGGCCGCACCAGCAGGCCGGACTGGGGAAAGGCCACCGTCTGGATCTCGACCCGGCCCGCCAGTTCCTGGCGCACCGCATGCACGCCGTCCAGGTGGCGCAATCCGGCGTCGGTATCGACGTCGACGTGGGTGCGGATGCGGGTCGTGCCTTCGCGCAGGAAGGCCAGCGCGAGCGCGCGCGCATGGCTGGCGGCGTCATGGCCGGTGCTGGCGCGCCATTGCCGTTCGTTGTGGATGCGGTCGGTCAGGGCCGACCCCACTTCGTTCACGTACCAAGGCGAACCCCAAGTGGTCTTGTCCAGGTGGGCATGGCCTTCGACCAGGCCGGGCAGCAGCAAGGCGCCCGCGCCGTCTTCCACGGCCATTCCGGGTTCGGCGGCAAGCGCCGGGCCGATCTGCCGGATGCGTCCGGCGCGCACCTGCACGTCCGCGATCGCATCCTGGACGCGGACATTCTTCAACAATAAGTCGGTCATGGTGGATTCCCAGGCTCCGCGCGGCCGCCGGCCGGGCGCGAGCCTGGCGCAACCGCCCAGGGCTCAGACTTGAGGCGGTTCGATCCAGAAGAAACGTTCGCCCTGGCGGACCATGTCGGCCACGCCTTCGGCGCCGATGCGGTAGTCCGTGCCCATGAGCGTGGCGCCGCCATCTTCGTGGATATGGATGATGGCCAGCGGGTCGTTCGCCATGGTGTACCAGTAATACCCCGGCTTGAGATCATGCAGGTCTGTAGTCATGCTTCGAGTATACAAACTTCCCCGCTCCGTATTCAAAAAGACACATTAAATCCGGGGGAGTGCCTGACATGAGGGGCGCGACACGGCATACTGCTCAGTGCCAGGCCCAAACCGCGCGCTGTCGGCATGCGCCGGCTGGGCAATTGCCGCAATGGCGCATATGCCTTGATCGTGAGAGGAACCGCGAGCGTATGAAAAGGCAATCACTTCAATTCAGCGAACCGCTTAAACAGGCTGTCTTGAACGGCGGCAAAGTACAGAGCCGGCGCATATTGAAACCGCAGCCGAGCAAACCGACCACGGTCTGGTATGCCGACGCCTCGGATTCAGGAAGGTGGGTGGCCATGGGGCCTTCCCTGGATAATCCTTCCGAGCTGCGCCGCACCTCCAGCTGGGTCCGCTGTCCCTATGGGAAGTCGGGAGAAAGCATCGTCTTGACGGACGAAGCCGGTAATCCCTTCACCACGGCCGTGATCGTGGGCGTGCGTATCCAGCGCCTGCAAAACCTGTCCGAGGCGGATGCCCGGGCCGAAGGCATACAGGCGCTGTACCAGTCGTCGTCCCTGCTGCCGGGCGTGCCCCTGCAGACCGCTTTCGCCTTGACGTGGTGCGAGCGCTACGGCTCGCATGCCTGGGCGGCCAATCCCTGGGTATGGGTGGTGGAGTTCCGCCGCCAGCAAGACCAGGAGGGCTGAGGCCCCCATGCCGGTGGCGCATCCGCGCAACACCGTTACGCGCCCGCGGCCGCCGATAGTGACCGTCTGTAACTCCCCGCCCCGGCTTCATCGCATTCCAGCCGATTTCAATCCATTTCAACGCTGGCACCGTCATAGCGGGGCCCCGGTGCTGCAAGGCAGCAACCCATGGCCGATTTCTTTGGGGACAGTTGCGGATTGTCGCGATTGACGCCGGCCCGCTTACGAATGGCTGATGAAAAAGGCCGAAAATGGACTCAACGAATACTCAACTTTGCTGCGTCACGCAGTAGGCAGGTGCAACATGAAAAAATGGCTTATCGCTGGTGTCGGTGCCGCGGGTCTGCTGATCTCAAGCGCCGCCTTGGCCCGAGTGGACGTCGGCATTTCCATCGGCGTGCCGGGCGTGATCTATCCCGCGCCGGTGTACGTGGCGCCCCAACCCGTCTACGTGCCGCCACCTCCGCCGGTTTATTACCGCCCCGCGCCGGTCTACGTGGCGCCTCCGGTGGTTTATCCCGCGCCCGTCTATTATCGCGGCGGTGGCGGTCGTTATTATGACCGCGGGTATTACCATGGCCGCGGCCACGGGCACGGCCACTATCGCGGCCGTGGGCACGGCGACCGCGACTGAGCCCGCCCGCAAGGCTGAAAATACAAAGGCCACTCTCGCGAGTGGCCTTTTTTTCGCCGCCGGGCGATGCCGGGGCAGTGAGGGCATGTCCGGTGCCCTGCTTGGCATTCCGTCACGCAACCGGGGGCTGGACGGGTTTTCCGGCCAGCACGGCCGGTTGCTGCGGCGCCTGCTTGGCCTTGCCGTCGGCCCAACGGGGCGCTTCCTGGACGAGGTCGATCCATCGGCGGGGTGCGCTCGACGCCCGCCACCAGCCATTATGCGGACGCATGAGCAAACTCCGGTTCACCGTTGAAACGCACGCCATTGATGCCCTGGAACAACTGCAGGCTCTCTTGTTCCGCTTCCTGCAGATCCGTGAACGGCGCCTGTCCGGGCACAGTCCAGCATTTTTCCGGCGCGGTGCCGCCGATCCGGCGGGTCCATATCTGCACGCGGTAGCCCTGGTCGTCTTCGCGAGCCACGGAGCATCTCACACGAAAATCTCCAATCATTCTTGAAGTCATGGACAACTCCTTGTTATATAAGTGAATGAAGCGTGTAGAACACAACGTGTATTGTGCCGTAACTATCCGGCCCTTTTATTGGATTACACAATTGCTCACATCATAATCAGACACTCATGTCGTCAGGTTAATGCCCCAACACGACAGGAATATGTCGCTATGATAAAAAAAAACGGAGCCCGAGGGCTCCGTCTTTTTATCCTCCGAATGGCGGATGGACACCTCAGGCGTCAGGGTTTCAATACCGTCTGCCCGCCCATATAAGGCTGCAGCGCCTCGGGAATCAGCACACTGCCATCGGCCTGCTGGTGGTTTTCCAGCACGGCAACCAGCGCGCGGCCGACCGCCAGGCCCGAACCGTTGAGCGTATGCACGAATTCCGGCTTGCCCTGGGTGTTGCGGAAACGCGCCTGCATGCGGCGGGCCTGGAAGGTTTCGCAGTTCGAGACCGACGAAATCTCGCGCCAGGTATTCTGGGCGGGCAGCCAGACTTCCAGGTCGTAGGTCTTGGCGGCGCCGAAACCCATGTCCCCCGCGCACAGCAGGACGACGCGATACGGCAGGCCCAGCAGCTGCAACACGCGCTCGGCATGGCCGACCATGTCTTCCAGCGCCTCGTACGACTGCTCCGGGTGCGTGATCTGCACCATTTCGACCTTGTCGAACTGGTGCTGGCGGATCATGCCGCGCGTGTCGCGGCCGCCGCTGCCGGCTTCGGAACGGAAGCAGGGCGTATGGGCCGTGAGCTTGATCGGAAGATCCGCGGCGGCCTGGATCGTGTCCCGCGCGACGCTGGTCAGGGTGATCTCGGACGTGGAGATCAGGTACTGATCTTCGCGGACGTAGGGCTTGCCCTGGTCGTCCTGCTTGGGATCGTCGTCGCCGCCGCCCTTGGAGACGGCAAACATGTCGTCCTTGAACTTCGGCAACTGGCCCGTGCCGTAGAGCGTCGAGGCGTTGACGATGTACGGCGTGTAGCACTCGGTATAGCCGTGCGTGCCGGTCTGCAGGTCCAGCATGAATTGCGACAGCGCGCGGTGCAGGCGGGCGATGGGGCCGCGCATGAACGAGAAGCGGGCGCCGGACAGCTTGGCGGCCATGTCGAAATCCAGCCCCAGCGGCTCGCCCACGGCGACGTGGTCGCGGGCCTCGAACGGCAGGGCCGGCGGGTTGCCGTCGGCGCCGGCGGGGCCGGGCAGCCAGCGGCGCACTTCGACGTTGTCGTCGGCGGACTCGCCCAGCGGCACGCTGGCGTGCGGCAGGTTCGGCACCGACATCAGCAGGTCGTTGAGCGGCTGCTGCAGGGCGGCCAGCTCTTCCTCCAGCTGCTTCAGGCGCACGGGCACGGCCTGCGATTCGGCCATGATGGCGCTGGCGTCTTCGCCCTTGGCCTTGAGCTGACCGATCTGCTTGGCCAACGCGTTGCGGCGGGCTTGCAGGGACTCGGTTTCGGTCTGGACGGCCTTGCGGCGGGACTCCAGGTCGTTGAACCGTTCCGTGTCGAAGGACACGCCGCGGGTCTTGAGGCGGTCTACGACGGTTTGCAGGTCTTTGCGCAGCAGTATCGGGTCTAGCATGGTGATGTCGGTGAGGTTGCGAGAAGCAACGGGCGCGGCCCGTTACCGTTTCTTGGCACGTTCCTGCGCGTCCAGCTCGCGCAGGAATGCCAGCTTTTGCTGGATTTTAGCCTCCAGGCCGCGATCGGTCGGCCGATAGAAGGAGGGATTCAGTCCGTCCGGGAAATATTGCTCGGCGGCGGCGTAGCCGTGGGGCTCGTCGTGCGCGTAGCGATAGGCCTTCCCATGGCCCAACTGCTTCATCAGTTTGGTGGGCGCGTTGCGCAGGTGGATGGGCACCGGCGCGCTGCCGTGCTCGGCCGCGAACTTGCGCGCCTGGTTGTAGGCGTTGTAGACGGCGTTCGACTTGGCCGCGCAGGCCATGTAGACCACCGCCTGCGCCAGCGCCAGCTCGCCTTCCGGCGAGCCCAGGCGCTCGTAGATGTCGGCGCCGTTGACGGCCAGGTCGGTGGCGCGCGGATCGGCCAGGCCGATGTCTTCCACCGCCATGCGCACCAGGCGGCGCGACAGGTACTTGGGATCCGCGCCGCCGTCGATCATGCGGCAGAACCAGTACAGCGCGGCATCCGGATTGGAGCCGCGCACCGACTTGTGCAAGGCGCTGATCTGGTCGTAGAAGGCGTCCCCGCCCTTGTCGAAGCGGCGCAGGTTCTGCGACAGCGAGATTTCCAGCCAGGCCGCGTCCACCGTGTCGCGGCCGGCCGCCTGCGCGGATTCGGCCACCACTTCCACCGCGCTGATCAGGCGGCGCGCGTCGCCGTCGGCCCAGGCCGCCAGCTGCTCGCGTGCGTCGGCCGCGATACGGATGATTTCGCCCTCTTCCCGCCCGTCGTTCAGGGCCTGTTCGGACCGGTCGACCAGCAATTGCAGTTCTTCGGGCGTCAGCGATTGCAGCACGTAGACGCGCGCCCGCGACAACAGCGCCGAATTGACCTCGAAGGAAGGGTTCTCCGTGGTCGCGCCGATGAAGGTGAACAGCCCGCTTTCCACGTAGGGCAGGAAGGCGTCCTGCTGGGCCTTGTTGAAGCGATGCACCTCATCGACGAAGAGGATGGTGCGGCGCCCCTGGCCCTGCGCCACCTGGGCCACCGTGACCGCGTCGCGGATGTCCTTGACCCCGCCCAGCACCGCCGAAATGGCGATGAACTGGGCATCGAAGCCGTCGGCCATCAGGCGGGCCAGCGTGGTCTTGCCCACGCCCGGCGGCCCCCAGAAGATCATGGAGTGCGGGCGGCCCGATTCGAACGCGACGCGCAGCGGCTTGTCCGGACCCAGCAGGTGCGACTGCCCGACCACGTCGGACAGGGTGCGCGGGCGCAGCCGTTCGGCCAGGGGCACGTAGGGCCGATGCGCAGGATCGGCCGCGAAGAGATCGTTGCTCATTGGCAGCAGATGGGGGGAAACAGCGAGTAAATCAAGACAGCATTACACCATGACAGGCGTATCCGCCGCCCGTCCCCCTAGGCCAGCTCGGGCGGCGCGAAGCGGCGGTTGGCCAGCACCGGCAGCACCTTGCGCGCATGGGCCAGGCGTTCGGGGTCGATATCGGCGAATACCAGCGCCGGCGCCTCGCCCGCGCGCGCCGTTACCACGCCCAGCGGATCCACCACCATGCTGCAGCCGATATTGCGCTCGCCGCATTCGCCCGTGGCGGCCACGTAGCAGGTGTTCTCCAGCGCGCGGGCGGTAACCAGCACCTCCCAGTGCTTTTCCTTCAACGGGCCGCGCACCCAGGCGGCCGGCAGCACCAGCAGGTCGGCGCCGTCCAGCGCCAGGCGGCGGGCGAGTTCGGGGAAGCGCACGTCATAGCAGGTCATCAGGCCCACGCGCAGCCCGCCGATGTCCAGCAGGGGCGGGATTTCCCCGCCAGGCGTGACATTGGTGGATTCCTTCATGGTGAAGGCGTCGTACAGGTGCAGCTTGCGGTATTGCGACAGGATCTTGCCGTCGCGCAGGGTGACCAGCGTGTTCCACACGCGCCCTTCCCCCGTCGGGACGTGGACGCACATCATCGTGGCCAGCTGCGACCCCCGGCTGGCTTCCAGCAGCCGGCTCATGAAAGGGCCGGCCAGCGGCTGCGCGGCCTTCAGCACGATCTGCGGATCGGTGATGTCGCGCGCCAGGATGCCCTCGGGCAGGACCAGCAGGCCGGCGCCGCCCGCGCGGGCGCGCTCCATCAGATCGATGCAGACCTGCGCGTTTTCTTCCCAGACCCGGCTGACGGCGAACTGGCCCAAGGCAACTTTCAGCATGACTCTTCCTTTTCCTTTCTCGTTTTCCTATTGTCGCGCCAACCGTCGCCGCGTGCCGACTACGGGAAACTCCTAGCTCCCGTCTGTAAATTTCTTTCAGGATAATGAAAAAAATCCGATTTAACGGTAAATATTTTCCATAACAGGCGCCCCATGATGAACGCTTCCTCTCCCGCCGCCCCGCTGGACCCCAACGGCAAAGGCCTGGGCGCCTTCCCCGAGTCCTGTACCACCGCGGGCGTCGCGGCGCTGCGTTGGAATCTGCTCCGCGAAGACGTCAGCCTGCCCGTGGCCGTGCTGTACGAGGCCCGCGTGCGGCACAACCTGCAATGGATGCAGCGCTTCATGGAGGCCTACCAGGTCAAGCTGGCGCCGCATGGCAAGACCACCATGAGCCCGGCCCTGTTCAAGCGCCAGATCGACAACGGCGCCTGGGGCATCACGCTGGCCACCGCGCCGCAGGTCCTGGCCGCGTACCGGCACGGCATCCGCAAGATCCTGATGGCGAACCAGCTGGTCGGCCGCGCCAACATGGCCATCATCGCGCAACTCTTGCGCGATCCCGCCTTCACCTACTGCTGCATCGTGGACTCCGCCGCCAACGCGGCCCAGTTGGGCGCCTACTTCGGCGAACAGGGCCTGGTGCTGCCCGTGCTGATCGAGCTGGGTCCCGCCGGCGGCCGCACCGGCGTGCGCGACGAGGCGCAGCTGCAGGCCGTGGCGGATGAAATCGGCCGCTGGCCGGGGCTGGCGCTGGCCGGCATCGAAGTCTATGAAGGCGTGCTGCAGGAAGAAGGCGCCATCCGCGCCTTCCTGCGCCGTGCCACGGATGCACTGCGCGGCTTGGCCGCCGCCGGCCGCCTGCGCAAGAGCGGCCCGGCGCTGATTTCCGGCGCAGGCTCCGCGTGGTTCGACGTGGTCGCCGAGGAATTCTCTCAGCTCGACATCGGCGCGCCGCTGGAAATCGTGCTGCGTCCGGGCTGCTACCTGTCGCACGACGTGGGCATCTACCGCTCGGCGGCCGAACGCATCAACGCGCACAACCCCGTCGCCCGGAAAATGGAGCCTGGCCTGCAACCCGCCCTGCAGGTCTGGGCCTATGTGCAATCGCTGCCCGAGCCGGGCCGCGCCATCGTCGCGATGGGCAAGCGCGACGCCGCCTTCGACGCCGGCCTGCCCACGCCCGCCCTGCTCTACCGTCCCGGCGCGCAGGCGCCCGGCGCCGCGCCCGCCCACTGGAAGCTCACGGCCATGATGGACCAGCACGCTTTCATGCAGATCGGCGAAGGCGACGACATCCAGGTCGGCGACATGATCGCCTTCGATATCTCCCATCCCTGCCTGACCTTCGACAAGTGGCGCCAGGTGCTGCTGGTCGACGAGCAATACCACGTGACCGACGTGGCCGACACATTTTTCTGAAGCGCCGCAGCACCGTTCCGACCCGATACACCCGCGACACTTTTTGCCGCCGGGCCGCCCCAAGGCAAGCCCCCTCCCCGGGGGCCGCAAGCCAAAGGCGCAGCAAGGGGGCATTTTCGACCCTCTGTTTTTGACCCTCTGGAGAGAGACATGAACTTCCGCACCTCCCGGCGAGGCGGTGGGCTCAATAGCCTGCTGCTGGCCGGCGCAATTGGCTTGACCGCTTTGTCTACCCCCGCCCTCTGTGCCGAGCCCGTCAAGGGAGGCACGATCTCGGTCGCCACCATCGGCGAGCCGCCGACGCTGGACCCGATGACCAGCACCGCCGACCTGGTGGGCATCCTGACCCAGCATTTCTTCGAAACGCTGTACACCTTCGACGGCAAGTGGAACCTGACGCCGCTCTTGGCCGACAAGCTGCCCGAGGTCTCGGCCGATGGCCTGACCTACACGATCCCGCTGCGCCAGGGCATCACCTTCCATGACGGCTCCAAAATGGACTCGTCGGACGTGCTGGCCTCGCTCAAGCGCTGGACCGAGACCGCCACGCGCGGCAAGATGGCCGCGAAGATCATCGCCGGCATGGAAGCGCCGGACGCCAACACCATTCGCATCACGCTCAAGGAGCCCTACGCGCCCCTGACCGCGCTGCTGGCGATGAACAACAGCGCCGCCATCATCATGCCCAAGGCCAAGATCGCCCCGACGCTGACCGAATTCGTGGGCACCGGCCCCTATCAGCTGAAGAGCCGCGTTCCCGACCAGTACATCCAGCTGGTCCGCTTCGACGGCTACAAGCAACGCGAAGGCGAGCCCGACGGCTACGGCGGCGCGCGCAAACAGTATCTGGACGAGATCCGTTTCGTGCCGGTCAGCAACGCCAACACCCGCGTCGAAAGCGCGGTGGCCGGCCAGTTCGATTACGTCGACTCGCTGCCGGTGGAGTCGCTGCCCAAGCTCAAGAACGGCCGCTCCGACCCGGTCATGCTCAAGCCCTTCGGCTGGCCGCGCCTGGTGCTCAACACCAAGCAGGGCATCATGTCCAACCTGGCGGTCCGCCAGGCCGTGCAGCTGGCGCTCAATGAAGAGGACATGCTGTACGCGGCCTTCGGCAACAAGGACTTCTACAAGCTAAACGGCGACCTGTATCCGGAAGGCTACCCCTGGGCCACGTCGCTGGGCGGCAAGGTCTACAACAAGGCCGACGCCGCGGCCGCCAAGAAACTGGTGGACGGCGCCAACCTGCAGGACCGCAAGATCCGCATCCTGACCAGCCAGCAATACGAGTTCCACTACAAGATGGCGCTGGTGGCCGCCGAATACCTGAAAGCCGCCGGTTTCACCGTGGACATGCAGGTCGTGGACTGGGCCACCCTGACCCAGCGCCGCCAGGATCCGGCCGTGTGGGACATCTTCATTACCCACAGCCCCTTCCTGCCCGAACCCGCCCTGATCGACTTCCCGTCCAAGGATGCGCCGGGCTGGTGGGACACCCCGCGCCGCAACGAAGTGCTGGGCGCCTTCAACCAGGCCCGCACCCAGGAAGAACGCGTGAAGCGCTGGGGCGACGTGCAGCAGGCCGTGTACGACGAAGTGCCGTTCATCAAGGTTGGCGACTTCAACGCGCAGGCCGCCCGCTCGCCGTCGCTGCAAGGCACCAAGGCCGTGCCGTGGCCGTACTTCTGGAACGCCTGGAAGTCGGCGAAGTAAATCTGACGAATGGAGGCATGCGTAGGATGGGTGGAGCGCGGCAGTTCCTAGACAAGAACCCTGGTCCCCAGCGCGCGAAACCCATGCGGCCGTGGGCAGACGGTGCCCTGCAGCGGCCGGAAAACACGCTCTTGCGGCAGCATGGGTTTCGCGCGCTGGATACTTGAGTTCTTCCTTAAGAACTCTCGCGCTCCACCCATCCTACGCCCGGATATTTTTTTAGGACATTCACCGTGTTGCGCTATCTCTTAAACCGGTTGGTCGGGCTGGTGGCCGTGATGTTCATCGTCGCGACCATTGTGTTCGTGATCATCCGCGTCACGCCCGGCGACCCCGCCGCCGTGATGCTGGGGCCGCAGGCCAGCCAGCAGGACATCGCCGCGCTGCGCGCCCAGCTGGGGCTCGATCAGCCCTTGGCGGTGCAGTACGTGTCCTGGCTGGGCAAGCTCGCGCAGGGCGACCTCGGCCAGTCCATCTTCATGAACAAGCCCGTGCTGGCGGCGCTGGCCGACCGGGCCGAGCCCACCCTGCTGCTGACGCTCATGTCCCTGCTGATCGCCAGCGCCATCGCGCTGCCGGTGGGGATACTGTCTGCGGTAAAACGCGGCACCACGCTGGACCAGTCGGTGCTGTCGTTCTCGATGTTCACCTCCAGCGTCCCGAGCTTCTGGCTGGGCCTGCTGCTGATGCAATTGTTTTCGGTAAAGCTGGGCTGGCTGCCCGTCGCCGGCTACGGCGGCCCCGACGCCTCGCTCGCGACCCGGCTGTCGCACCTGATCCTGCCCGCCGTGGTGCTGGGCCTGGTGAACTCCGCGCTGATCACCCGCTTCATCCGCGCCAGCATGCTGGACGTGCTGCGCGACGACTACGTGCGCACCGCGCGCGCCAAGGGCCTGCCCGAAAGCAAAGTGATCCTGAAGCATGCCGTGCGCAATGCGCTGATCCCTATCCTGACGGTACTGGGCCTGACCACCGCCCTCCTGATCAGCGGCGCCGTCGTGACAGAAACGGTATTCGGCCTGCCCGGCGTGGGCAGCCTGGTCGTGTCGGCGGTGTTGCGCCGCGACTATCCCGTCATCCAGGGCGCGCTGCTGATCATCGCGGCCATCTATGTCCTGATCAATCTGTTCATCGACCTGCTGTACCTGCTGGTCGACCCCCGGGTGCGCTACTGATGATGACGATGATGATGAGGCCCACCCCCGAAGCGCCTGCGGCGCTTCCCCCTCAAGGGGGCGCCGCCTGCGGCCCGGCAAAGCCGGCTCCGCGCGGCCCCGATTCGATGCACCGGAAGTGGAGCAACTGAAATGACAAGCGCAACTGCTGCAAGTGCCGGCGTCGACCGCTGGCAGGTGCTGCGCCTGCTGCTCTCGCGCAAGACGGTGCTGATCAGCCTGATCGTGATCGTCGTGCTGGTCGCCGCGGCGCTGCTGGCGCCGTGGATCAGCCCCTACGACCCGTTCAAGCTGTCCATCATGAACCGGCTGAAGGCGCCGGGCGCGACGCACTGGTTCGGCACCGACGACTTCGGGCGCGACGTATTCAGCCGCGTCATCTACGGCGGCCGACTGTCGCTGATGGTGGGCTTTTCGGTGGTGATCGTGTCCAGCGTGCTGGGCATCGCGCTGGGCCTGATCGCAGGCTTCTTCCGGTCCGCGGACAAGTTCGTCTCGCGGCTGATCGATGCCATGATGGCCTTCCCCGACATCCTGCTGGCGATTTCGCTGGTGGCGGCGCTGGGCCCCTCGCTCGTCAACGTGGTGATTGCGCTGGGCATCGTGTACACGCCGCGCCTGGCCCGCATCGTGCGCGCTTCGACGCTGGTGATCCGCGAACTGCCCTTCGTGGAAGCGGCCCGCGCGCTGGGCGTTCCCACCTGGCGCATCGTGACCGTGCACGTGCTGCGCAACCTTGTGTCGCCCATCCTGGTGCAGGGCACGTTCATCTTCGCCTACGCCATCCTGGCCGAAGCCGGGCTGTCGTTCCTTGGCGTAGGCGTGTCTCCCGACATTCCCACCTGGGGCACCATGATCAACGCCGGCCAGCAATACATGGGCTCGGCCGACTGGATCATGATCTTCCCCGGCATCGCCATCGTGCTGTCCGTGCTGTCGCTCCAGCTGGTGGGCGATGGCCTGCGCGACGTCCTCGATCCGCGCCTGCGCAAGGAGCTGTAATCATGACCGCAAGCACCCGAGACATCGTGCTTTCCGTGGAAGGACTGAAGACCTGGTTCCACAGCCGCGACGGCGTCGCCAAATCCGTGGACGGCGTGACCTTCGACCTGGCCCGCGGCGAAACGCTGGCCATCGTGGGGGAATCCGGCTCCGGCAAGTCCGTGACCAGCCTGTCCATCATGGGCCTCCTGCCCAAGCCGGCCGGCCGCATCGAGGAAGGCAGGATCCTGTTCCGCGACCGCCAGGGCGCGCAGCATGACCTGGCCCAGGCCTCGCCGGCCACGCTGCGCCGCATCCGCGGCGCCGAGATCGCCATGATCTTCCAGGAGCCCATGACCAGCCTGAACCCGCTGTACACGGTGGGCGACCAGATCGCCGAGGCCGTGCTGCAGCACGAAGGCGGTTCCCGCGCCGATGCGCTCAAGCGCGCTCGCGAGATGCTGGAACGCGTCGAGATCCCGGCCGCCGAGCGGCGCGTCAACGAGTACCCGCACCAGATGTCGGGCGGCATGCGCCAGCGCGTCATGATCGCGCTGGCGCTCGCCTGCAACCCGGCCGTGCTGATCGCCGACGAACCCACCACCGCGCTGGACGTAACCGTGCAGGCGCAGATCCTGGATCTGCTGCGCCGGCTGCAGGCCGAGATGAACATGAGCATCCTGTTCATCACGCACAACCTGGGCGTAGTGGCCGAGATCGCGCATCGCGTGGCGGTGATGTACGCGGGCCGCGTGGTGGAAGACGCCGGCGTCTACGATCTGTTCGAAAGGCCCACGCACCCCTATACCCGCGGCCTGCTGTCCTGCATTCCCACGGCCGCGCTGCTCGCGTCCGGCGAACGCTTGCGCGCCATTCCCGGCAACGTGCCCAGCGTGCTGTCGCTGCCGCCGGGCTGCACCTTCGCGCCGCGTTGCCCGCTCGCCGCCGCCGACTGCCTCGCGGCCGTGCCCGAACTCCTGCCGGCGCAGGCCGCGCACCGCGCTCGCTGCATCAAGGTGAACCCGATATGACCAGTAGCCAAGCCCCCATCCGCGCCGAAGCGCCGCTAGTGCGGATCCAGGACCTGAAGGTTCATTTCCCGACCTCGCAGGCGCGCAACGCCCCCGTGGTCAAGGCCGTGGACGGCGTCAGTTTCGACGTGCCGCGCAACACCATCGTCGGCCTGGTCGGCGAATCCGGCTCGGGCAAGACCACGACGGGCCGCGCGCTGCTGCGCCTGTTCGCCCCGACCGACGGCCGCATTCTGTTCGACGGCCAGGACATCACCACGCTGTCCGAAAAGCAGATGCTGCCATGGCGCCGCCGCATGCAGATCGTGTTCCAGGACCCCTACGCCAGCCTCAACCCCCGCATGACGGTGGCCGAGATATTGGGCGAGGCGCTGGACACGCACAAGCTGGCCCAGCACCGCCGCGCGGCCCGCATCGGCGAGCTGCTGGAGCGCGTGGGCCTGAACGCGGACCACAGCCGGCGCTATCCGCACGAATTCTCCGGCGGACAGCGCCAGCGCATCGGCATCGCCCGCGCGCTGGCGGTGGAGCCCGACTTCATCGTGGCCGACGAACCGGTTTCCGCGCTGGACGTATCGGTGCAGGCGCAGGTGCTGAACCTGCTGCAGGATCTGCAGCGCGACCTGGGCCTGACCATGCTGTTCGTGGCCCACGACCTGGCGGTGGTGGACTATCTCTGCGACGAAGTCGTCGTCATGTACCTGGGCCGCGTCATGGAACGTGGACCGACCCGCGAGGTCTACGCGCATCCCAGGCACCCCTACACCCGCGCGCTGCTGTCGGCCGCGCCCGTGCCGGATCCGCGCGCCCCGCGTTCGCGTATCCTGCTCAAGGGAGATATCCCCAGCCCGGTCAATCCGCCATCCGGTTGCGTGTTCCGCACCCGCTGCCCGCATGCGATCGAAGCCTGCGGAACCTCCGCCGTGCAACCCGTCAATGTCGGCCCAGGCCACTACGCGGCCTGCTCGCGCCTCGACGACCCCGAGCTGGCCCAGTAATCCAGGAATCACTATGAACATCATCCGCGACATCGTCTTCCAGATACGCAGTCGGCGGGACGCATTGAGCGTGACCGAACGCAAGGTCGCCGACGCCATTCTGGAAGACATCATGTGGAGCGCGAGCGCCACGGTGGACCAGCTCGCCGCCAAGGCGGGCGTGAGCATCGCCACCATCTCGCGCTTCGCCCGCACCGTCGGCTGCGACGACACCCGCGATCTGAAGATGAAGCTGGCGCAGGCCAGCACCGTGGGCAGCCGGTTCCTGGACCCCAGCGCCCCGGCCGAGGAAAGCACCTTCTACGCCCGCATCTACGCCGACATCGAAAGCACGCTGCGCGCCCACCTGCCCGTCTTCACGGAGCCGCTGTTCGAGACGGCGGCCGCTGCCCTGGACGGCGCCCGCATGATCTACGTGTTCGGCATGGGCGGCGCGTCCGCCGTGCTGGCGCAGGAAGTCCAGTCCCGCCTGGTGCGGCTGGGCTATCCCATCGCCGTGTACAGCGACGCCGTGCTGCTGCGCATGGTCGCGGCCACGCTCGACGAGCGCGACGCCGTGCTGGTGCTCTCGGCTTCCGGCCTGACGCCGGAAATCGTGGGCGCGGCGCGCATCGTGAAGCAATACCATGCGCGCCTCGTCGCCATTACGGACGCCACCTCCGAACTGGCCAGGCTGGCCGACGTGGTGCTGCCTATCCGCACGGACGAAACCGACTTCATCTACAAACCCTCGGCCTCGCGCTACGCGATGATGCTTGCGATCGACCTGCTCTCGACCGAGCTGGCCATGCTGAACCAAGAAGAAAACCGCGAACGCCTGCGCCGCATCAAGCTGGCGCTGGACGAACACCGCGGCGGCCCGAACCGCTTGCCGCTGGGCGATTGAACCTGGAACACGAGATGTACGACACCCTCATAGGCAACGTGCTGGTCCTGGACGGCACCGGCAGCGCCGGCTACCGGGCCAGCGTCGCCCTGGCCGACGGACGCATCGCCGCCATCGGCGAGCTGCCCGGCGCCGCCGCGCGCCACCTCTTCGACGGCACCGACCTGGCGCTCGCGCCCGGTTTCATCGACGTGCATACGCATGACGACACCAACGTCATCCGCACGCCGGGCATGCTGCCCAAGCTGTCCCAGGGCGTCACCACCGTGGTGGTGGGCAACTGCGGCATCAGCGCCTCGCCCGTGGCCCTGCGCGGCGAGCCGCCGGACCCGATGAACCTGCTGGGCAAGCAGGAGGACTTCAGCTACCCCACGTTCGCGGACTACACGCGCGCCATCGAGGCGGCGCGGCCGGCGGTCAACGTGGCGGCGCTGGTGGGCCACACCGCGCTGCGCAGCAATCACATGGACCGGCTGGATCGCCCCGCCACGCGCGACGAAGTCCTGGCGATGCGTGCCCAGCTGCGCGACGCCCTGGCCCACGGCGCCATCGGCCTGAGCACCGGCCTGGCCTATGCGTCGGCCTTCGACGCGGACACCGAAGAGGTCCAGCTGCTGGCGGAGGCGCTGGACGAGTTCGGCGCGCTCTACACCACGCACCTGCGCTCGGAATTCGCCGCCATCCTGGAAGCCATGCAGGAAGCCTTCGACATCGCGCGGCACGCCCGCGTGCCGGTGGTGGTGTCGCACCTCAAGTGCGCGGGCGCCGGCAACTGGGGCCGCACGCGCGAAGTGCTGTCCACGCTGGAGCACGCGGGGCGCCTGCAGCACGTGGGCTGCGACTGCTACCCCTACTCCGCCAGTTCGTCCACGCTGGACCTGAAGCAGGTCACCGACGAATTCGATATCGACATCACCTGGTCGGTGCCCCATCCCGAGCAGGCACGCCGCAAGCTGGCGGCCATCGCGGCCGACTGGGGCGTGAGCCTGATGGAAGCGGCCGCGCGCCTGCAGCCGGCCGGCGCCGTCTATCACAACATGCACGAGGACGACGTGCGCCGCGTGCTCTCGCACCGCCTCACCATGGTGGGCTCGGACGGCCTGCCCAACGACCCGATGCCGCATCCGCGCCTGTGGGGCGCCTTCCCGCGCGTGCTGGGCCACTACAGCCGCGACGTCGGCCTGTTCCCGCTGGCCGAAGCGGTGCACAAGATGACGGGCCTGTCCGCCGCCCGCTTCGGCCTGGCCGAGCGCGGCCTGGTGCGCGAGGGCTACCACGCCGACCTGGTGCTGTTCAATCCGGCCACGGTCATCGACCGCGCCACCTTCTCCGAGCCCGTGCAGACGGCCGCCGGCATCGAGGCGGTGTGGGTCAACGGCGCGCTGTCCTATCGCAACGGGCAGCCCACCGGAGACCGTGCCGGCCGCTGGCTGCCGCGCAGCGGCGACCTGCGCAAGAATTTCCGCTGACCCCCGGGTGGACGCCGCCCGGCGCAACAAAAGCCTTCATTTCAAGGAGAGAACCATGAGCGCTGCTCCCACCGCCGACAACAACGGCATCACCCGCTACGGCGTCGCAGGCGGCACCGGCCAGGGCGGCTCGCACATGCCGTTTGCCCGCGCGGTCGCGGCCGACGGCTGGCTGCACGTATCCGGCCAGGTGCCGATGGAAAACGGCGAAGTCGTCGAAGGCGGCATCGTGACCCAGAGCCACAAGGCCATCCAGCAAGTGCTGGCCATCCTGAAGGAAGCCGGCTACGGGCCGGAGCACGTGATCCGTTGCGGCGTATGGCTGGACGACGCGCGCGATTTCGCGTCGTTCAACAAGGTGTTCAAGGAATACTTCGGCGAGAATCCGCCGGCCCGCGCCTGCGTGCAGTCGTCGCTGGTCGTGGACGCGAAGGTCGAGGTCGACTGTATCGCGTACAAACGCCCTTGAGCTTGCGTAGGATGGGTGGAGCGCGAGAGTCCTTAAGCAAGAACCCTAGCGCTGAACGCGCGTAACCCATGCGGCCATGAGCAGACAGTGCCCCGCACCGGCCGGAAAACAATCGATTGCGGCCGCATGGGTTTCGCGCGCTGGATACCTGAGTTCTTGCCTAGGAACTGCCGCGCTCCACCCATCCTACGGGTTCACATCTTCACCACATCCACGCCCTTGGGCGCGACGAACTGGAATTCGGAGGCCGGCAGCTGCGGGTTGGCGGCGATGCCGGACAGGTCCACGCGGGTGGTCTGGCCGAACGAGTCCAGCAATTCCACGCGCACGGGCAGATTGTCCTTCATGCCGATGTCCACGCGCGAGAAACCCGCGTCGGCGGTGCGCGGCTTGGCGCGCAGCCAATCGATCCCGTCCTTGGACGGCAGGGCCGAGACATCGAACGATTGCTCCAGCGAGCCCGAACCGAACAGGATGGCGGCCGGCGACGTGCCGATCGCGGCGTCCACCTTGCGCTCCGTCACCTGGGCCAGGTCCGGGTCGAACTGGAACACCTTGCGGCCGTCCGAGATGACGAGCTGCTCATAAGGCCTTTGCACCGCCCACTTGAACTTGCCCGGACGCTGGAACGAAAACACGCCGGTCTGGGCGGGCTGCGTGCGGCCCTGGTTGTTCACCGTGTATTGCGAGAACGAGCCGGTGGCGGCCGTGACCGTGGCGACGAAGGCGCGCAATTGCTCCTGCGCGCTGGCGGCCAGCGCCACGGCGGGCGCGAGGGTCAAGGCCGCGACCGCGGCCAGTCGGCGTAACGTCTTCATCAGGCTTCCTCTCGGGCGGCCGCTGCGGGAACCAGGATCTCGCGGTTGCCATTGGACTGCATCGCCGACACGATACCCGATTGCTCCATCTGTTCCAGTAACCGCGCCGCACGGTTGTAACCAATCCGCAGATGGCGCTGCACCAGGGAAATCGAGGCCCGGCGGTGCTTCAGCACCACCTCGCAGGCCTGGTCGTACATCGGGTCGGATTCGGCGTCGCCGCCGATGCCGGTGACGCTGCTGGCGCCTTCCGCATCGCCGTCCAGGCCGCCTTCCAGCAGGCCTTCGATGTAGTTGGGCTCGCCCTGCGCCTTCAGGCTCTCCACCACGCGGTGCACTTCATCATCGTTCACGAAGGCGCCGTGCACCCGCACCGGCAGGCCGGTGCCGGGCGGCATGTAGAGCATGTCGCCCTGGCCCAGCAGGGTTTCCGCGCCCATCTGGTCGAGAATGGTGCGCGAGTCGATCTTGGACGACACCTGGAACGCGATCCGGGTGGGGATGTTGGCCTTGATCAGGCCGGTGATCACGTCCACGCTGGGGCGCTGGGTGGCGAGGATCAGGTGGATGCCGGCGGCACGCGCCTTCTGCGCGAGGCGGGCGATCAGCTCTTCGATCTTCTTGCCCACCACCATCATCAAGTCGGCCAGCTCGTCGATGACCACGACGATGGTGGGCAGCGGCGCCAGGGGTTCCGGCTCGTCGGGGGTGAGCGAGAAGGGATTCGGGATCGGCTCCTCGCGCTTGATGGCCTCGCGGATCTTGGTGTTGTAGCCGGCCAGGTTGCGCACGCCCATCTTGCTCATCAGGCGGTAGCGCTTTTCCATTTCGCCCACGCACCAGTTCAGCGCGTTGGACGCGTGGCGCATGTCGGTGACGACCGGCGCCAGCAAGTGCGGAATGCCCTCGTAGACGCTCATTTCCAGCATCTTCGGGTCGATCAGGATCAGGCGCGTGTGCGAGGCGTCGGCCTTGTACAGCAGCGACAGGATCATGGCGTTGATCCCCACCGACTTGCCCGAGCCGGTCGTGCCCGCCACCAGCAGGTGGGGCATCTTGGCCAGGTCGGCCACCACGGGATTGCCCGCGATGTCCTTGCCCAGCGCCATCGTCACGACGGAATGGCTGGCGTGGTAGGTCTGCGAGCCCAGGATTTCCGACAGGCGCACCATCTGGCGGCGCGGGTTCGGCAGTTCCAGGCCCATCAGGTTCTTGCCGGGAATGGTTTCCACCACGCGGATGCTGACCAGGCTGAGCGCCCGGGCCAGGTCCTTGGCCAGGTTGACGATCTGGCTGCCCTTGACGCCGGTGGCCGGCTCGATTTCGTAGCGCGTGATGACCGGCCCGGCCTGCGCCGCCACCACGGTGACGGACACGCCGAAGTCGGCCAGCTTCTTTTCGATCAGGCGCGAGGTGAATTCGATGGTTTCGGCCGATACGGTTTCCTGGTTGGCCAGCGGCGGATCCAGCAGGCTGATGGCCGGCAGGTCGCCCTCGGCGCCGGGAGCGGGCGCGAAGAACAGCGACTGCTGCTTTTCCTTTTCGACGCGTTCGGACTTGGGCACGACGGTGATCGCCGGTTCGATCCGGACCGGCTGCTCGTGGACCAGCTTTTCCTGCTTGGCCACGACCTGCTCGGTACGCACGGCCTTGGCCACCTCGCCGACCTTGCGGTCCTCGCGCGCGGCGTAGGAATTGCGGACACGGCGCACCAGGCCCTCCAGCCACGACCCCACGCGCTCGGCGACGGACAGCCACGAGAACGAGAAGAACAGGCTCAGGCCGATGGCCAGCATGACCAGGAAGGCCAGCGTGCTGCCGGTGAAGCCGATGCTGCGGCCGATCAGGTCGGCCAGGGTCTGGCCGATGACGCCGCCCGCGCCGCTGGTGGTTTCGGACGCGCCCGGCAGGTGCGTGCCGCGGCTGGCCAGGCGCAGGGCTTCCATGCCCAGCGAGCCGATCAGCAACAGGAAGAAGCCGATGCCTTCTTCCCAGTGGACGCGCGGCAACACTTCCGGTTGCTTACTATTGGTAACGCGCAAATGGCTGGCGAGGCGCCGGTAGCCCGCGCGCACCCGGTGCAGCAGCAGGACCACCCACCACCAGGCGGAAAAGCCGAACAGATAGAGCAGGATGTCCGCCAGATAGGCGCCCAGGGTCCCGCCGCGGTTGTGAATGGCGCCGGCGGGGACGGAGTGCGACCAGCCTGGGTCGGACGGGCTCCAGGTGGCGAGCACCAGGGTGAGCCACGCCGCCAGGGCGGCGAAGAGGATCCAGCGGGCCTCGCGCAGCAACGCGGACAGACGCGTCTGCAGGGGCGAAGGCCCATTTCGGGTATTGCGCGAGGCGCGCGGAGAAGCAGTCGAGATACGCGGCATGCGGCTCATTATAATTGGGCGTTAACCTAAAGATACCCGCCCATGTCCACGCCTACGCACGCTAAAGTTTTGATACTCGGTTCCGGCCCCGCCGGTTACACGGCGGCCGTCTATGCGGCACGCGCCAATCTGAGCCCTGTTCTTGTTACAGGTCTGGCCCAAGGCGGCCAGCTCATGACCACCACGGATGTCGACAATTGGCCGGCGGACGCGGACGGCGTGCAGGGCCCGGACCTGATGCAGCGCTTCCAGAAGCACGCGGAGCGCTTCAACACCGAAATGCTCTTCGACCACATCGCCAAGGTGGACCTGTCCAAGCGGCCGTTCACGCTGACGGGCGACACCGGCAAGGTCTATACCTGCGACGCCCTGATCATCGCCACCGGCGCCTCGGCCAAGTACCTCGGCCTGCCCTCGGAGCAGTCCTTCATGGGGCGCGGCGTGTCAGGCTGCGCCACCTGCGACGGCTTCTTCTACCGCAACCAGGACGTGGTCGTGGTGGGCGGCGGCAACACCGCCGTCGAAGAGGCCCTGTACCTCTCCAACATCTGCCGCAAGGTCACCCTGATCCACCGCCGCGACAAGTTCCGCGCGGAACCCATCCTGGTCGACAAGCTCATGAGCAAGGTCGAGAACGGCAATATGGAACTGAAGCTGTTCCATACGCTGGAAGAAGTGCTGGGCGACGATAGCGGGGTCACCGGCGTGCGCGTACGCCACGTGGACACCGGCGCTACCGAGGACATGGCCGCCACCGGCGCGTTCATCGCCATCGGGCACCAGCCCAACACCGAAATCTTCCAGGGCCAGCTCGAAATGAAGGATGGCTACATCGTCACCAAGAGCGGCCTGTCGGGCATGGCGACCATGACGTCCGTCCCGGGAGTGTTCGCCGCCGGCGACGTGCAGGACCACGTCTACCGCCAGGCCATCACCAGCGCCGGCACGGGCTGCATGGCCGCGCTGGACGCACAACGGTGGCTGGAGAATGCGGGGCAATAAGGTCGGCCTGGCCGACCTGAAACGCCTGAAGAAAGACCTCCAGGAGGAGCGCGAGCGCGCCGCCCTCGCCCCGCCGCGGGCGACGGCGGCCGCGGCGGCCAAGAGCGAATCCACCCCGGAGGACGCGCTGGCCGCGTTCAAGCGCTCGACGCAATCGGTCACGCCGCTCAAATCGTCCGCCCGCGTGGAGCACAAGCCGGTCGCGCAGCCCGCGCCCGCGTTGCGCCGCGCCAACGCGCTGGGAGAAACGCCCTCGCGCGCCGACGCCGGGGTCTCCGACGGCGGCGAGATCACCCATCTGCTGTCCGAGGGCGGCACCGCCTTCGTGCGCGGCGACGCCGCCCCCGACACCGCCCGCAATCTTCGCCGCGGCCAATGGCGGGCCGGCGCCGAACTGGACCTGCACGGCCTGCGCGTCGAGCAGGCCCGCCACGCCCTGCTGTCCTTCCTGGACGAATGCCTGGAACACGGCATCCGCTGCATCCGCGTGGTGCACGGCAAGGGCTACGGCTCGCAAGGGCTGGAGCCGGTGCTCAAGGACAAGGCGCGCACCTGGCTGGTGCAGAAGAACGACGTGCTGGCGTTTTCGGAAGCCCCGGAACGCGAAGGCGGCGCGGGAGCGCTGCTGGTGCTGCTGCGGCAATCGGAAGGAACCCGCAAATGAAATGGCTTTATCTGGGCGTGGCCATCGTCGCCGAGATCTTCGCGACGAGCGCGCTCAAGGGATCCGAGGGTTTCACCCGCCTGATGCCGTCCATCGTTACGGTGTTCGGCTATCTGATCTCGTTCTATTTCCTGTCGCTGACGCTGCGCGAGATCCCCGTGGGCATCGCCTACGCCATCTGGTCCGGCGTCGGCATCGTGCTGATCTCCATCGTGGGCGCGGTGCTCTTCAAGCAGCACCTGGACACGCCCGCCATGATCGGCATCGGCCTCATCATCGCCGGCGTGGTGGTGATGAACGTGTTTTCGAAATCGGTCGCGCACTGAGGCGCCGCTAGGCGTTTTCGCCTTGCGGCCCCGCCGCGCCCGGGCTGCGCAAGTAATCCACCAGCGCCAGCGTCGCCCGGTCCGGCGGCGGCGTCAGCAGCGACACCACGATGATGGTCAGGAAAGCCACCGGCGCGCCGAACACGCCTGCCGCGATCGGCTGGATGCCCCACCACAGATCCACCGGCTGGGCGCGCGAGACGCCCAGCACCCATTCGCGCAGCCATGGATGCGTGTGCGTCATGTAGGCGAACGTCACCGCCAGCCCCGCCGCCATCCCCAGGGTCGCTCCCCATTTATTGGCGCGCCGCCAGAACACCCCCATGACCAGCGCCGGGAAAAACGAGGACGCCGCGAAGGAGAATGCGGCCGACACCATGAAGAGGATGTCGGCGGGCTTGCGCGCCGCCACCCAGGCCGCGCCGAACGCCACCACCAGCAGCAGTATCTTGGACACCATCACGCGGCGTGCGGCCGACATGCGCGGCGACACCATCCGGTACCACATGTCGTGCGACAGGGAGTTGGACAGGGTCAGCAGCAGGCCGTCGGCGGTGGACAGCGCGGCGGCCAGCCCGCCCGCGGCGACCAGGCCGGAAATCACGTAGGGCAGCCCGCCGATCTCCGGCATGGCCAGCACCACCACGTCCGCGCCCATGCTGATCTCGCTGAGCTGCACGATGCCGTCGCGATTGACGTCGGTGACGTCCAGCAGGTTGGTGTCGACCGCGCTCCAGGCGTGCACCCAGTTGGGCAGGCTCAGGAAGCTGGACCCCACCACCTGCGTGTAGACCTCGTACTTCACCAGCAGGGCCAGCGCGGGCGCCATGAAATACAGCAGCAGGATGAACAGCAGCGACCAGCACACCGAGCGCCGCGCCTCGATGACGGACGGCGTGGTGTATGAGCGCATGAGGATGTGCGGCATGCCCGCCGTGCCCAGCATCAGGCAGAGCACCAGCGCCAGGAAATTGATCCGCATGTTGCGGCGTTCCTCGGGGTCCTTGGCGGGGAAGGACTCGGCATGCGGCGTGGGCGGGGCGGCGCGCGCCTCGAAAGACGCCTTGGCCTGCGACCACGCGATGCGCGCCTCTTCCACCCCGGCGGGGTAGCCGGCCAGCTCGCGCTCGGCCGAACGGATCTCCACCATGGGCGCGTCGTTGGCGTTCAGCTGGGCCAGCCGGCTGCGCAGCTTGTCCTTTTCCAAGGCCCAGGATTCGGGCAGGGCCGCCACCCGGCGCGCCATTTCATCGGCGTGCTGCTGCCACAGGCGGCGCACCTCGATTTCGGAAGGGTCGTTCTGCAGGTACACCTCTTTCTCGGTGACCTGCTGCAGCACGGCGCCGGCCGAGAGCTGCGGCACGGGCACGTGGGTGTGCTTGACCGACAGCCAGATCACCGGCACCAGGTAAGCGATGACCAGGATGATGTACTGGCCCACCTGGGTCCACGTCACGGCGCGCATGCCGCCCAGGAACGAACAGACCAGCATCCCCCCGAGCGCCACGAAGATGCCCAGCTCGAATGAAATACCCGTCATGCGCGTGGTGATGATGCCCACGCCGTAGATCTGCGCGACCAGGTAGGTGAAGGAACAGAGGATGGCGCAGGCCACGCCCGCCAGCCGCGGCATGTTGCCGCCGTAGCGCGCGCCCATGAAGTCGGGAATGGTGTATTGGCCGAAGCGGCGCAGATAGGGCGCCAGCAGCATCGCCACCAGCACGTAGCCGCCCGTCCAGCCCATGATGTAGGCGAGGCCGCCATAGCCGGTCAGGTACAGCGTGCCGGCCACGCCGATGAAGGAAGCCACCGACATCCAGTCGGCGGCGGTGGCCATGCCGTTGTAGATGGCCGGCACGCGGCGGCCGGCCACGTAGTATTCCACCTGGTCCGAGGTGCGGCAGACGATGCCGATGCCCGCGTACAGGCTGACCGTGACCAGCAGGAACACGTAGCCGATCCAGTTGCGCGGCATGCCCAGGATCTCGGCCAGCGCCAGCAGCAGGATCATCAGCGCGAAACCGGCCGTGTACAGCACGTAGATTCGGCGCAGCCGGACTCGGAATTCCTGGGGCGTGTCTCCGCTGAAAAACGGCATCAGCGGCTCTCCCCGGCGTCGTCGCGCTCATCGGCGCGATTCATGACCCGGGCGTAGATGGCAATGATGATGAGATAGGCCAGCGGCGCGCCGTAGGCGGCCATCCAGAACGCGAACGGCCAGTCCATGAAGTCGAAGGCCAGGCTGCGGGCGAAATACGAGGGAATGAATGTCAGCGAGGCCCAGGCGACGAGCAGCAGCAGGATCAGCCACAGGTTGCGGCGCCAATAAGGGGTGGGTGCGGGTCTGGGGTGTGAAAGGCGCGATTCCGGCATAACTAGGATGAGCGGGGCCCTACCTAAATATCGCGAAACGCGGCGCTTGAAAAGCCCCTGCGGAAGCAATGCCGGCTTTTTATGCGACAACGGCTGGCACTACCAGGTGCCAGCCGCTGTGCGTTTTGCTTTTTTTCTGGGTACTGCTTACTTTTTTTATGTACCGGTGCCGCCGGTATTTGCCCATGCAGGGCTTTGTCTCCTCACCTGCATGGGATGAGATTCTGCACCAGATGCGGGATCGTCACACTAGGGGAATGCCCTAAGAAGGAGCATTCATTTACATATTCCCTGCACCATATAAGTGCATTTTGGCCGGAAAGTTCTAAATATTGGGATTTTCCGGCTTACCGGGCCGGAATTCGTGTCCGCATCCGCCCCCCGCCCGCCCCCGACGGGGCGGCTCGCCGCAGCCGGGCATCGCCGGGCATCGTCCGTGCCCGTATCCGGGCATGGCCCGCCGCGCGCCATTTTTTATATTTCCTTTATCCCCCCCTCCCAAAGCTATACCCCGTTTTTACCCCCTGATCCGTAACCTGCCGGTGTCCTGATTGGTCGCTACGCCTGCCGGCGCGCATCCCTCTTTGCCGCGCAGGCCCGTCGTTCGTGGGAGCGCCGCTCCCGGGAGGAAAAACGTGGATGCCCTCTATATCGCCCTCTTCGCCGTCATGGCGGGGCTGACTTTCGCCCTGCTCCGGTTCTGCGAAGCCTTGTCTTCGGGAGAACAACCATGAGTTGGCTCTACTGGCTGAGCGGCCTGACGGCCGCGCTGCTATTCGTGTACCTGCTGGTCGCGCTGTTCAAACCGGAGAAATTCTGATGACCGCCCAATTCGTCGGATTGCTGGCCGTCTACCTCGCAGTCCTGCTCGCCATCGCGCCCCTGCTCGGGCGCTACATCCGTATCGCCGTGGAGGACGGGCAGTCGCGGCTGACCGCCTGGGGCCGCCCGCTGGAGCGCGGCATCTACCGGCTGGCGGGCATCGACCCGCGAGCCGAAATGGGCTGGAAGCGGTATGCCTCGGCCGTGCTGGCCTTCAACATCGTGGGAATCGCCGCGGTCTACGGCTTGCAGCGCGTCCAGGGCTGGCTGCCCCTGAACCCGGCCGGCCTGGGCGCGGTGTCGCCCGATTCGGCCCTGAATACCGCCATCAGCTTCGTCGCCAACACCAATTGGCAGGGCTACGCCGGCGAGTCGACGATGAGCTACCTGACGCAAATGCTGGCGCTGACGGTACAGAATTTCGTGTCCGCCGCGACCGGCATCGCCGTGCTGTTCGCCCTGATCCGCGGCCTGTCGCGGCATTGCTCGGCCACGGTCGGCAACTTCTGGGCCGACATGGTCCGCAGCACGCTCTACGTGCTGCTGCCCCTGTCCCTGGCGCTGGCGCTCGCCCTGGTCAGCCAAGGCGTGATCCAGAACGTCAGCCCCTACCTGGAAGCCCAGACGATCGAGCCGGTGCACTACAGCCAGCCGCGCCTGGATGCCCGGGGCCAGCCCGTGCTGGACGCGCAGGGCCAGGCCGTCACGGACCCCGCCGTGGCCCGCGCGCAGGTGCTCGCCATGGGGCCGGTCGCCTCGCAGGAATCGATCAAGCTGCTGGGCACCAACGGCGGCGGCTTCTTCAACGCCAACTCGGCCCATCCCTACGAAAACCCGACCCCGCTGGCGAACTTCCTGGAGATGCTCGCGATTCTGGCGATCCCCGCCGCGCTGTGCTTCACCTTCGGCGAGATGGTGGGCAGCCGGCGCCAGGGAATCGCCATCCTGGCGGCCATGACCGTGCTGTTCGCGGGGTTCGCGCTGTCCACCGCCTATTTCGAGCAGCAGGCCAACCCCATGGTCGCGCAGGCGGGCGCCGAAGGCGGGATCTCGCCAGGCGGCAACATGGAAGGCAAGGAAACCCGCTTCGGCATCGCGGCGACCTCGCTCTTCGCGACCGTCACCACCGCGGCGTCCTGCGGCGCGGTGAACGGCATGCACGACTCGCTGAATCCGATGGGCGGCCTGTCGCCGATGCTGCTGATGCAGCTGGGCGAGGTGGTCTACGGCGGCGTGGGCTCCGGCCTGTACGGCATGCTGGCGTTCGCCATCCTGGGCGTTTTCATCGCCGGCCTCATGATCGGCCGCACCCCCGAGTACCTGGGCAAGAAGATCGAAGCCTACGACATGAAGATGGTTTCCATCGTCATCCTGGCGACGCCGCTGCTGGTGCTGGCCGGCACCGCGCTGGCCGTGTCGGTGCCGGCGGGCCAGGCGGGCGTGCTGAACCCGGGCATCCACGGTTTCTCCGAAATCCTGTATGCCCTGACCTCCGCCGCCAACAACAACGGCAGCGCCTTCGCCGGCCTGTCGGCCAACACGCCCTTCTACAACGTGCTGCTGGGCATCGCCATGTGGTTCGGCCGCTACGCCATCATCGTCGCCATCCTGGCGATGGCGGGCTCGCTGGCCGCCAAGCGCCGCCTTCCCGCCGGCCCGGGCAGCATGCCCACCACCGGCCCGCTCTTCGTGGTCCTGCTGATCGGCGCGGTGCTGATGGTGGGCGCCCTGACGTACGTGCCGGCGCTGGCCCTCGGACCCGTCGCGGAGCACCTGCAATGAAGCCCACCCCCGTAGCGCGCTGCGCTCTAGGACTGAAAATGGCCAAGATCGAAACCTCTACTTCCGGCGTCGGAGGCGGCGCCGTTCGCGCCGCGTCGAGCGGCGCCCCTGAACGCGCGTTCGGCATGTGGTCGAGCGCCCTGGTCGGCCCGGCCCTGCTGGACAGCCTGCGCAAGCTATCGCCCGCCGCCCAGTTGAAGAACCCCGTGATGTTCGTCGTCTACGTGGGCAGCATCCTGACGACCGCGCTGTGGGTCATCGCGCTGCGCGGCGCCGCGGAAGCCCCCGCCGGGTTCATCCTGGCGATCTCCATCTGGCTGTGGTTCACGGTGCTGTTCGCCAACTTCGCCGAGGCCCTGGCCGAAGGCCGCGGCAAACAGCAGGCCGCCGCCCTGCGCGGCCTGCGCACCACCGTGGACGCCCGCCTGCTCAAGGGCTTCCGCGACGACGACGCCGGCCAAGCGCAGCCGGCCGACTGGCGCGGCCGGGCCGTCAGCCAGCCGTCGGGCCTGCTGCGCCGGGGCGACGTGGTGCTGGTCGAGGCGGGCGAGACCATCCCCGGCGACGGCCAGGTCCTGGCCGGCGTCGCCTCGGTGGACGAAAGCGCCATCACCGGCGAATCCGCGCCAGTGATCCGCGAATCCGGCGGCGACTTTTCGTCCGTCACCGGCGGCACCCGGGTGCTGTCCGACTGGATCTTCGTGCGCATCGCCGCCGATCCCGGCGAGAGCTTCCTGGACCGCATGATCGCCATGGTGGAAGGCGCCAAGCGCCAGAAGACCCCGAACGAGCTCGCCCTCACCATCCTGCTGGTGGGGCTGACGGTGGTGTTCCTGCTGGTCGTCGTGACCCTGATGCCGTTCTCGATCTACGCGGTGGCCGCCGCCGGCGGCGGCGCCGCGGTCACCGTGACCGTGCTGGTCGCCCTGCTCGTCTGCCTGATTCCCACCACCATCGGCGGTTTGCTGTCGGCCATCGGCGTGGCGGGCATGAGCCGCATGATGGGCGCCAACGTCATCGCCACCTCCGGCCGCGCCGTCGAAGCCGCCGGCGACGTGGACGTGCTGCTGTTGGACAAGACGGGCACCATCACCTTCGGCAACCGCCAGGCATCGGCCTTCCTGCCGGCGCCGGGCGTGTCGGCGCGCGAACTGGCCGACGCGGCCCGCCTCGCTTCGCTGGCCGACGAAACGCCCGAGGGCCGCAGCATCGTCGCCCTGGCCGACAAGACCCTGCACGCGCCGGCCGCGTCCCTGTCCGGCGCGGAGTTCGTGCCCTTCACCGCGCAGTCGCGCATGAGCGGCGTGAACGTGAACGGCCGGATGATCCGCAAGGGCGCGGTCGACGCCGTCCAGGCCTGGCTGGGCGCCCAGGATTCAACGGTGCCCGCGCAAGCGCTGCAGCTGGCCGAGGACGTGGCCCGCCGCGGCAGCACGCCGCTGATGGTCAGCGACGGCGGCCGCGCGCTCGGCGTGGTCGAACTGAAGGACATCGTCAAGCCCGGCATCCAGGCGCGCTTCGCCGAACTGCGCCGCATGGGCATCAAGACCGTGATGATCACGGGCGACAACAAGCTCACCGCCGCCTCCATCGCCGCCGAGGCGGGGGTCGACGATTTCCTGGCGCAAGCCACCCCGGAAGCCAAGCTCAAGCTCATCCGCGCCTACCAGGCAGAAGGCCGGCTGGTGGCGATGACGGGCGACGGCACCAACGATGCGCCCGCGCTCGCGCAGGCCGACGTGGCGGTGGCGATGAATTCGGGCACCCAGGCGGCCAAGGAGGCCGGCAACATGGTGGACCTGGACTCCAACCCCACCAAGCTCATCGAGATCGTCGAGATCGGCAAGCAGATGCTGATGACCCGGGGCGCGCTCACCACTTTCAGCGTGGCCAACGACGTGGCCAAGTACTTCGCCATCATCCCGGCCGCGTTCGCCACCGTCTATCCCCAGCTGAACGTGCTGAACGTGATGGGCCTGGCCACGCCCTCCTCGGCCATCCTGTCGGCCGTGATCTTCAACGCGCTGATCATCGTCGTGCTGATTCCGCTTGCGCTCAAGGGCGTGCGCTACCGCCCGCTCGGCGCCTCGGTGCTGCTGCGCCGCAACCTGCTCATCTACGGCCTGGGCGGCCTGCTGGTGCCCTTCGCCGGCATCAAGCTGGTCGACATGGTGCTGGCCGCGCTGGGCTGGATCTAGCCCCTTTCGCTTCCACAAGGAACCCGTCATGAATCCCTCCGCTTCCTCGCCGCGCCAAGGCGGCATCCTGCGCCCGGCGCTCGTCGTCTTCGCCGCTCTGTCGCTGGTGACCGGCCTGGCCTATCCCTTCCTGACCTCCGGCATCGCGGCCGCCGTCTTCCCCCACGAGGCGGCCGGATCGCTCATCAAGCAGGGCGACCGGCTCGTGGGCTCGGAACTGATCGGCCAGGAATTCAGTTCGCCCGGCTACTTCTGGGGCCGCCCCTCCGCCACCGCGCCCATGCCGTACAACGCGGCCGGCTCCGGCGGCTCGAACCTCGGTCCGCGCAACCCGGCGCTGGCCGAGGCCATCCAGGCCCGCATCGCCGCGCTGAAGGCGGCCGATCCCGGCAATCCGCTCCCCGTGCCCGCGGAGCTGCTGACCGCGTCCGGCAGCGGGCTGGATCCGCACATCAGCCCGGCCGCGGCAGCCTACCAGGCGGCGCGGGTCGCGCGCGCCCGCCAGCTGCCGCAAGAGCAGGTGGACGCCCTGATCCGGGCCCACACGGACACGCCCTGGCTGGGCCTGCTGGGCGACCCGACGGTCAACGTGCTGACGCTGAACCTGGCGCTGGACCAACTGCCCGCGGCGCGCTGATGTCGCGGCGTATAGTATTGCCAGCCGTTTCCTTCCACCTCTTGCGCGTTCATGGCTGATATCGCTGGCGAGCGTCCCGACCCCGACGCGCTCTTGAAAACCCTGGACGACGCCGCGCGGCAGGCGGTGCGCGGCAAGCTGCGCGTCTACTTCGGGTCCTCGGCCGGCGTGGGCAAGACCTACGCCATGCTGGTGGCGGCCCGCGCGCAGGCCGCCCAGGGGATCGAGGTGCTCGCGGGCATCGTCGAAACGCACGGACGGCGCGAAACGGCCTCGCTGCTTGAAGGCCTGCCCGCGCTGCCGCTGAAGGAGGTCGCCTACCGCGGCCACCTTCTGAAGGAGTTCGACCTGGACGGCGCGCTGGCCCGACGCCCGGGCCTGGTGCTGGTCGATGAACTCGCGCATTCGAACGCGCCCGGCTCCCGCCACGCCAAGCGCTGGCAGGACATCCAGGAGCTACTCGCGGCCGGCATCGACGTCTGGACCACGCTCAACGTGCAGCACCTCGACAGCCTCAACGAGGCGGTGGGCAGCATCACCGGCGTACGGGTCTGGGAGACGGTGCCGGACGAGGTCTTCGATTCGGCCGACGAAGTCATCCTGGTCGATCTTTCCGCCGACGAACTCTTGCGACGCCTGAAGGAAGGCAAGGTCTACCTGCCCGATCAGGCGCGCCACGCCACGCGCAATTTCTTCCGCAAGGGCAATCTGATCGCCCTGAGGGAACTGGCGCTGCGCCGCACCGCGGACCACGTCGACGACGACGTGCAGGCCTATCGCCGCGATCGCGCCATCGAGTCCGTATGGCGCACGCGCGAGGCCGTGGTCGCCTGCATCGGCGCGGACGTGGACGCCGAATACGTCATCCGCAGCGCCCACCGGCTCAGCCAGCAGCTGGAATGCGATCTGCACGTCGTCACCATCGACACGCCGCGCGCCGCGCCCCCGCCCCCGTCCGAGCAGGAGCGCATGCAGCGCAGCCTGGCCCTGGCCGATTCGCTGGGCGCCCGCAGCGAAACGCTGGCGGGCGGCGACATGGTCGACGCGGTCGTGCGATACGTGCGCCGGCACAACATCACCAAGGCCATCCTTGGCCGGACCCGCGCCAGCGGCCTGCAGCGCCTGCGGCTCTCGCTGTCCGCCGTGCTGACGGCCGCCATCGCGCCGGGCTGGCTGTGGCGCCGCCACAGCTTCGCCGACATGCTCGCCGCAGGCTGCCCGGAAATCGACGTCATCCGGCTGGGCGCGCCTCCGCTACCCGCCAGCCCCGCGCCGGGCCGCGATCCGCTCACGCTGGGACGCGGCGCCCGCCAGGCCGCCGACGAGCGCGGCTCCCGGCCGCTGGCGGGCTATGCCTGGGCCCTGTGCTATTGCGCGGCCGCCACGGCGCTCTCCGCGCTCGCCTTCCCCGCCCTGCACCAGACCAACATCGTCATGCTGTTCCTGCTGGCGGTGGTGGCCGTGGCCCTGCGCCATGGCCGCGGGCCCGCGGCGCTGGCGTCGGTCGTCAGCGTCGGGCTCTTCGATTTCTTCTTCGTGCAGCCGCTGGCGTCGTTTGCCGTATCGGACGTGCAATACCTGCTGACCTTCGGCGTGCTGCTGGGGGTGGGCCTGCTGATCGGGCAGCTCACCGCGGGCCTGCGCCTGCAGGCGCAGGCTTCGGTCAAGCGGGAAGCCGATGCGCGCAGCCTTTACGAATTCGCGCGCGAGCTCTCGTCCGCGCTGCAGCCCGAACAGATCGTCGCGCTGGCGGGCGCGTTCGTCCACGCCACCTTCGGCTCGCGTTGCGCGCTGTACATCCTGGGCATGGACGACAGGCTGAAGCTCGCCTCCCCGCCCGACGCGGACATGCCCGCGCTGGAGTCCGCCCTGGCGCAATGGGTCTACGACCACGGCCAGCCGGCGGGCGCGGGCACGGCCACGCTTTCCAACAGCAACCTGCTGTACCTGCCGCTGAAGGCGCCCATGCGGACCCGCGGCGTGCTGGCGCTGGCGGCGCCCCGCCGCAGCCTGTTCTCCCACCCCGATTCGCGCCGCCAGATCGAGGCCTACGCCACCCTCATCGCCATCGCGCTGGAACGCCTGCACTATGTGGAGGTCGCGCAGCAGGCCCTGGTCAGCATGGAATCGGAGAAGCTGCGCAACTCGCTGCTGGCCGCCGTCTCGCACGACCTGCGCACGCCGCTGACCAGCCTGGTCGGCATGACGGACACGCTGATGCGCCAGCAGGCGGCGCTGCCGCCCGACGTGCACGACACCCTGCGCGCCATGCGCGACCAGGCCCAGCGCATGCATGCGCTGGTGGCCAATCTGCTCGACATGGCGCGGCTGCAAAGCCGCGATACGCCGCTGCGCCTGGAGTGGCAGTCCATCGAGGAGCTGGTGGGGGCCGCGCTGGCCGACCTGCGCGAGCCGCTGGCCGCGCACCGCGTCACCGTGGACAGCCTGTCGGCCCTGCCCCTGGTGGAATGCGACGGCGTGCTGATCGAACGGGTGCTGTGCAACCTGCTGGAAAACGCGGCCAAGTACACCCCGGCGGGCAGTTCGCTGCGCCTGAGCGCGGCCGTCCAGGACGGCGAATTGCGCGTCGCCGTGGCCGACGACGGGCCGGGCGTGGAGCCCGGCGCGGAGCGCCGCATCTTCGAGAAATTCACGCGCGGCGACCGCGAGTCGGCCACGCCCGGCGTCGGCCTGGGCCTGGCCGTATGCGAGGCCATCGTCAGCGCCCACCGCGGACGGATCTGGGTCGAGCAGGCGCCCGGCCAGGAATCCGGGGCGCAGTTCGTCTTCACGCTTCCGCTGGGCACGCCGCCCCCCATTCAACCCGATCCTGCTTAACGGCGCACCGCATGTTCGATTACCAGCCTACCGTCCTGATCATTGAAGACGACGCCAACATCCGGCGCTTCGTGCGCCACGCCCTGGAAAGCGAGGGCTGCGCGGTCCACGAGGCCGACACCGTCAAGCGCGGCCTGATCGAGGCCGGCACGCGGCAGCCGGACGCGGTGGTGCTGGACCTGGGCCTGCCCGACGAGGACGGCATGACCCTGATCCGCGAACTGCGCGGCTGGACCGAAGTGCCGGTGCTGGTGTTGTCCGCTCGCACCGCAGAATCCGACAAGGTCGCCGCCCTGGATGCCGGCGCGGACGACTACCTGACCAAGCCCTTCGGGGTCAGCGAACTGCTGGCGCGGCTGCGCGTGCTGCTGCGCCGCCATGCCAGGGGCGGCGCGGGAAACGCCTCGGAGATTTCGTTCGGCGACGTGCGCGTGGACTTCGCCCGGCGCGTGGTCGAGCGCGGCGGCCAGCACGTGCACCTGACGCCCATGGAATACCGGCTGCTGGCGGCCCTGCTGGCGCACCGCGGCAAGGTCATGACGCACCGCGAGCTGCTGCGCGCCGTGTGGGGGCCGTCGCACGTGGAGAGCGTGCATTACCTGCGGATCTACATGGGCCATCTGCGCCAGAAGCTGGAGGTCGATCCCGCGCAGCCGGTCTATCTACTCACCGAGATCGGCGTGGGCTACCGCTACGCGGGCTGAGCCAGGCCCCGCGCGGCCGCGCCTTGACGCCGCGTTTACACGCCAATCGCAAGTCTTGTCTCGGCCTTTATGCCGTTCCTCCTATTGTTGCGATCCCGACCGACACTAGGAGTTCTTCATGTCCCGCCCCACCCTGGCCGCCCTCGCGCTGCTGACCCTGGCCGCCGCGCAGGCCGGCGGCGCGCTCGCCGCGGATGCGCCCGCCGCCACGCCGGAAACCGAAGCGCCGGCCGAAGCGTCCGGCCAAGCGCTGACCGCCAACCTCACCCTGGCCAGCCAGTACCGCTATCGCGGCCTGATGCAAAGCAATGGCAAGCCCGCCGTCCAGGGCGGATTCGATTTCACCCATGCCAGCGGCTTCTACCTGGGTAACTGGAACTCCAGCATCAGCTGGCTCAACGACGGCAACGACGCGGTCTCCGCGCCCGTGGAAATGGATTTCTACGGCGGCTACAAGGGCCAGCTTGCCCCGAACGTGCCGGTCGACCTGGGCGTGCTGCAGTACTACTATCCCGGCGATTACCCGTCCGGCTACACGAGCCCCGACACCACCGAGCTGTACGCCGGCATCGGCTACGGCCCCTTGATGTTCAAGTATTCCATCGCCCTGACCAACCTGTTCGGCTTCGCGGACAGCAAGTACAGCCAGTACTTCGACCTGTCCGGCAATCTGGACACCGGCGTCTGGGGCCTGATCCTCAACGCGCATGTGGGCCGGCAGGCGGTGCGCAACGTGGACGACGGCTCCTACACGGACTGGAAGCTCGGCGTGACCAAGGACTTCGGCCAGGGCCTGTCGGTATCGCTGGCCTACCTGGACACCAACGCCGACCGCGCCGTCTACACCAACACGCGCGGCCGCGACATGGGGCGCGCGACGGGCCTGCTGTCGCTGACCAAGACGTTCTGACGCCGCCCGGCGTTGACGCGCTTTTTACGCGTCCGCTCCACTTTTATCGGCAGGATTTACGGCGCGGTTCCTATAGTGAAACCGTTATCAACCCACCGGACTCGCGGATCGCCGCAAGCGGCGCATCCGCCTCCCCCAGCCATGATCCCTCGACAGGAACTCCGCCATTCCCCGCAGCGCGAATGCCGGCCCGCGCACCGCGCGCCCGCCCGGACGGGGCTGGTCGCGCTGACCATCAGGATAGACACGCTGGACGCCTTGAACGTGCGGCTGGCGCTGCACCGTGAACTGGGCTCCCGCATCGGCATCTACATCCTCTCGGTGGATCACGCCCATGCGCAAAGCGTCCTGCAGCTGCAATGCGAGCGCGGCCAGCTCGACGCGCTGATGCACGCGGTGATGTCCGGCCTGCCCCGCGCGGAGTTCGGCGCGGTGCTTCCGGCGCATGCAATGGCGGCGCGATAAGCCATGGACATGCCGAGCAAGACCGCATTCGAAGGCATCTGGCTGCCCATGGTCACGCCCATGCGCGGCGGCCGGCTGGATCTCGACGCCGCGCAAGCGCTGGCGCGCTACTACCGCAATGCCGGACTGGCGGGCCTGGTGCTGTTCGGCTCGACCGGCGAAGGCAATCTGCTGAGCCTGCCGGAAAAGATCGAAATGATTGAGGCCATCGCGAGCGATCCGCACGCGCTGCCGTTGGTGTTCGGCGCGGGCGGCGTCGATACGCGCGGCGTGGCCGCGGCGATCCGGCGCCTGGACAAGTACCGCCCGGCCGGCTACCTGGTTCCCCCGCCCTACTACCTGGGCCCCGCTCAGGCCGGCATCCTGTGGCACTACCGGCAGATCGCATGGGCCACGGACCGCCCCATCATCCTCTACAACATCCCCAAGCGCGCCGGCGTCACGATGACGGTCGAGACGATGGAAGCGCTGGCCGCCCTGCCCAACTTCACCGCCGTGAAGGAATGCAATCCCTCGGTGCTGGCCGCGCTGAACGCGCGCGGCACGCTGACGGCACTATGCGGCGAGGACCTTGCGCTGACGGATCATTTCCTGGCAGGCGGGCGCGGCGCGATTCCGGCCGCCGCGCATCTCTTCCCCGACCGCCACGTGGAAATCATGCAGCTGGCCCGCGACGGCCACGCCGAGGCCGCGCGCGAGCTGTTCGAGCCCTTGCGCGGCCTGATCCGCCTGCTGTTCGCCGAGCCCAATCCCGCCCCGATCAAGCGCGCCCTCGCCCTGCAAGGCCTCATCGCCGACGAACTGCGCATGCCCATGACCAGCGCCAGCCGCGAACTGGGACAGCGCCTGCAGCGCGCGATGAACGCGGTGCAGGACTCGCCTAGCCGGCTGCGGACAGCTTGAACACCGACACCGCGCCAGCCAGGCCGTCGGCCTCCTGGTGCAGCGCGGCGGCCGAGGCCGCGAACGCCTCCACCAGCGCGGCGTTCTGCTGCGTCACCCCGTCCAGGTGCGTCACGGCCTGGTTGATCTGCTCGATGCCCACGCTCTGCTCCGCGGACGCCGTGGCGATCTCGCCCATGAGCGGCGCGCTGGTGGCGGCCGACTCCAGCACGCTGCCCATGGTCGCGCTGGCCTGCTCGACGCGCTGGCTGCCTTGCGCCACCGAGTCCGCCGAGGCTTCGATCAGGGTCTTGATCTCCTTGGCGGCCGTGGCCGAGCGCTGCGCCAGCGCGCGCACTTCCCCCGCCACCACGGCGAAGCCGCGTCCCTGCTCCCCCGCCCGGGCCGCCTCCACGGCGGCATTCAGCGCCAGGATGTTGGTCTGGAACGCGATCTCGTCGATCAGGCGGATGATCTCGTCGATGCGCTGCGAGCTTTGCGCGATGGCGCGCATGGCGTCGATGGCGAACTGGGTTTCTTCGCTGCCCTGGCGCGCCAGTTGCGCCGCTTCACCCGCCAGCGCGCTGACCTCGCGCACGTGCTCCGCGCTTTGCCGCGCCGTCGCGGTGATTTCCTCCACGCTGGCCGCGGTCTGCTCCAGCGCGGCGGCCTGCTTCTCGGTGCGTTCGGCCAGGTCCATGCTGCCCGCCGCGATCTGCCGCGAGGCGGCCGCGATGGAGCCCGCCGACTGTACGATGCTGCGCACTGCGGAATCCAGGCGTTGCTGCATCCGCGCCATCGCGTCGAACAGGCGCCCGATCTCGCCGCGCCGCTGGCCGGGCACCTCGCCCGACAGGTCGCCGTTGGCCACGCGTTCGCAGATCGCCACCGCCTCGTCCAGCGGGTTCAGCACGTGCGTGCGGAAGAAGCGCAGCGTGGCGGCCAGGACGAGCACCAGCAGGCCTATCGTCACGCCGCCCTGCCGCCACAAGGTGGCGTAGAAAGCGCGGTCCACGTCATCGACGTACAGCCCCGTGAAGACCAGCCAGCCCCATTCCGGCTCATAGGCCGCATAACTGATCTTGGGCAGCGCCTCTTCCGCGCCCGGGCGGGGGAACAGGTAGCGCACGTAGCCGCCGCCCGCCTTGCCCCGCGCATACAGTTCCTCGAAGATCGGCAGCCCCTCGCTGTCCTTGATCGCCCGCACGTTGGTGCCCACCAGTTTGTCGTCCGGGTGCACCAGCAGGTCGTAGCGGCCGTCGAACGCGCCCACATAGCCGTCTTCGCCATAGCGCAGCTGCGCCAGCCGGCGCGCGACGTTGCTCTTGGCGTCCTCCAGGGGCATGCCCTCGCGCACGCTCTGCTTGCCGTTCCGGATGATGCCGGACGCCAGGTCCAGGACGTGGCGCAATTCCGTCTTGCGCTCGGCCACCATGTCGGCGCGGCGTTCCCACGCATCCCAGGCCCCCAAGGCCAGCACCGCGGCCCCGATGGCAAACACGAACCACAGCAGTTCCCTGCGCAAGCTGGAATTCTTCATAGCCCCTCTGTTCTGTGCCCATGCGCTCTTGAAACCAAAAGCAGCGTTATGTGACGATGTATATATCCAATATCGAGAGAATAAGGGGTCAGAACAGGGTTTTCACCAAGATCACGAGGCGAGCTTGATCTAGCGCAAGGACTATGGGAAAAACGCCAGGCAGGCGCCTGGCGTTGGAGAGATGACGCAGCACCGGAAGCCCGGCGCGGCGGGGCTAGGCCGAGCCCGGCGCCGCCCTGTCCGGCCGCGGCGTCGTGAGCGCGATCAGCGCCACGACGATCAGCGAATAGGTGGGCACGCTGCGCATATTGCGGAACATCATTTCCGTCAGGCTGAATGCGCAGTAGCCCAGGCAGAACAACAGGCCTATCTGCGCGCCGACCCGTATGACGCGGTCGTCGCTCGCCAGCCGGCGCAGGAAGATCGCCGCCGGCACGAGGTACAGGGCCAGGATGCTAGCCAGGCCCAGCAGGCCGTATCCCGAGAGGGCCGCGAGCAGGTCGTTGTGGGGCTCGCCAAAACCTTCGACGACCTCCCGCGACACGACCCCCTGCTTTTCGAGCTGCGCGAGTTCGCCGCGGAAATTGTTCGGCCCTATCCCCACGATCGGACTCTTTTCGAACATGAGCAGCGAGGCGTGCCATAGCTGCAGCCGGATGCCGAACGAGGTGTCCCGGTCCGCCGACGTGGCGTAACCCTGGATATCCGTCTTGATCAGGTGCATGCGGCTGCTGAAGTTCCAGATGCCGGCCGCGGTGACGGCCAGCACCAGGCCCAGCGCCAGCGCGCAATACACTTTGTGGCGCCGGCTCCAGCCGCGCAATCCCAGCAGGACGACCACGGCCAGGATGGGCAGCAGCATCCAGCTGCTGCGCGTTTCGGACAGCCAGGTGGCCCAGACGCTCAGCGCCGCGGCCAGCAGCTTGAGGGCGGTTTCGGCGCGCGGCCAGCGCGTGCTGGCGCCCCAGCCTAGCGTCAGCAGCGACATCATGCCGAACAGCAGGGTCAGGTTGGCGAAGGCGACGGCGTTGTAGCGGCCGCCGATTTCCGCCACCGTGCCGCGATCCCACCAGGTCATGGTGACGATCAGCATCGCCGAACCGGCGAGCGCGCCGGCCAGCAGGCTCCATTGGATGTGCTGGAGCCAGGGCCGCGGCGCCCTCAGCAGCAGCCAGAACACCGGCACGGCCAGCGCGAACCGCAGCAGTTTCTCCAGTTCCGAATCGCTCCACACGCCCCGCGCCGCGGACGTGACGAACATACAGGCCAGCGGCAGCAGCAGCGCCAGGGCCATGGGCCACAAGGCCCGGAAATCCATCGGCTCGTCATGCCGGATCGCGTTCGCGGCCAACGCCGTCAGGGCGATCAGGCCCGCGAGGTAAACAATGGCCGGTCCGCCTACGGGACTCGTCAGCGCCAGCGCGGGCACCAGCAGCACCAGCCAGGTGGCCAGGGAAACGTACAGTCGGGGCACAACAATCAACCTGATATGAGCACAGCGGGGACGGCATGCGGCGCGCCGAGCAGGTAGACAAAACCCGCCCGCCATGACGGCGGGCGGGTTCTGCGGGACACGCTCGCGGAAAGCCGCGGATTACATGTTTTCGATCATGACCTGGCCGAAACCCGAGCACGACACCTGGGTCGCGCCTTCGAGGAGGCGGGCGAAGTCGTACGTGACCTTCTTGGACAGGATGGACTTCTCCATGCTGGAGATGATCAGGTCGGCGGCTTCGGTCCAGCCCATGTGGCGCAGCATCATTTCGGCCGACAGGATCTCGGAACCCGGGTTCACGTAGTCCTTGCCGGCGTACTTCGGCGCGGTGCCGTGGGTGGCCTCGAACATGGCGACGGAATCCGACAGGTTCGCGCCCGGGGCGATGCCGATGCCGCCCACCTGCGCGGCCAGCGCGTCGGAGATGTAGTCGCCGTTCAGGTTCAGCGTGGCGATCACGTCGTATTCGGCCGGACGCAGCAGGATCTGCTGCAGGAAGGCGTCGGCGATCACGTCCTTCACGATGACTTCGCGGCCCGTCTTCGGATTCTTGAACTTGCACCACGGGCCGCCATCGATCAGCTGGGCGCCGAACTCTTTCTGCAGCAGGGCATAGCCCCAGTCGCGGAAGCCGCCTTCCGTGAACTTCATGATGTTGCCCTTGTGCACCAGGGTCAGCGACGTGCGGTCGTTGTCGATGACGTATTGCGCGGCCTTGCGCACCAGGCGTTCGGTGCCTTCGCGCGAGACCGGCTTGATGCCGATGGACGAGGTGTTCGGGAAACGGATCTTCTTCACGCCGAGCTTGGTCTGCAGGAACTGGATCAGCTCCTTGGCCTGCTCGCTTTCCGCCATGTATTCGATGCCGGCATAGATGTCTTCCGAGTTTTCGCGGAAGATCACCATGTTGGTCTTCTCAGGTTCGCGCACCGGCGAAGGCACGCCCTTGAAGTAGGCCACCGGGCGCAGGCAGACGTACAGGTCCAGCTGCTGGCGCAGCGCCACGTTCAGCGAGCGGATGCCGCCGCCCACCGGCGTGGTCAGCGGGCCCTTGATCGAGACCACGTAGTCTTTGACGACTTCCAGGGTTTCGTCGGGCAGCCACACGTCCGGGCCGTAGACCTTGGTGGCCTTTTCGCCGGCATAGACTTCCATCCAGTGGATCTTACGCTTGCCACCGTAGGCCTTCTGCACCGCCGCGTCAACGACCTTGATCATCACCGGGGTGATGTCGGCGCCGGTGCCATCGCCTTCGATGAAGGGAACGATGGGCTGCTCGGGCACATTCAGCGAGAAGTCGGCGTTGACCGTGATCTTCTGGCCGCCAGCGGGAACCTTGATATGTTGGTAGGACATGAATGCTCCATTTGCTCCGGGTGGTTTTTCTGCACGCGCCGGCATCGGAAAGCGTCCGATTCCACGGGGAATACCGTCCTCGCGAACCGCACACCGGATGGCGGATAGCAACCCATTCTATATCGCAAAGGGGCTGGCCGGCCCGGAGGGCCGCGCCGGACGGTAAAATAAAGCATCGACAGCCCGCTTTCCGTCCCCCGCAGATGTTCAATCCCTCACGCGACCAAGTCCGCGAATTCTTTATCGAAACCTGGCGCAAGCACCGCGCGGCGGAAGTCCTGACGCCGCTCGAAGCCATCGCGCTCGACTGGATCATCGAGCATCCGGAATACCACAAGGATCTGGAAAGCCCGGAGGCCATGACGGCCGAATACGCGGTGGAAAAAGGGCGCACCAATCCCTTCCTCCACCTGTCCATGCACCTGGCCATCGCCGAGCAATTGTCGATCGACCATCCGCCCGGCATCCGGAGCGCCTACCAGCAACTGGTGGCGCGCACCGATGCGCACCAGGCGGCGCACGAAATCATGGAATGCCTGGGCCAGGTGGTCTGGGAAGCCCAGCGCCTGGGCACGCCGCTGGACAGCGATACCTATATCGACCTGATCCGCCAGCGCGTCGGCCGCTGAAGCGCGGCGGCGCTCCAAAAGCAGAAAACCCCTCGGCACGCCGAGGGGTTTGTCATTCCCGGACCGGAACAGGCGCCTACCTGCGCACGCCCAGGTCGCTCGGCTGGGCCGACAGCCAGGCCGCCACGTTGGAGATGTCCTGGTCGGACAGCTGCGTGGCGAACGCGCCCATGATGGGATTCTTGCGCACGTTGGCGGTGGCCGCGCTGCCCGAAGCGCCGCGCTTGTAGGCCTTCAGGGCATGGACCAGGTAATCCGCATGCTGGCCGGCCAGCGTGGGATAGGCCGGATCCACGGCCGTCTTGGCGTCCGCGCCATGGCAGGACGCGCAATTGAACTTGTCGAACACGGCCTTGCCGGCCGCCAGATCCTGGGCCTGGGCCGCGGCGCCCACCATGGCCAGGGTCGCGCCCGCGAGGGCAAGCATGATGCGATTCATGGTTTTGCCCCTTATTTGAGATTCGAGTAGTACGCGGCAAGGTCGGCGATGTCCTGGTCGGACAGGCTGCCGGCGATGGCGTCCATCGTGGGATGGCTGCGCGCGCCTTTCTTGTACTCGTTGAGGGCGGTTTCGATGTACTTGGCGTTCTGGCCAGCAATCATCGGAACGTGGTATAGCTCGGGAAACGTCGCCTTGTAGCCTTCGATGCCGTGGCAACCGATGCACATGGAAACCTTGTCGCGGGCGTTCTGGACATTACCGACCACTGCTGCATCCGCAGCGACAGCCTGGCCGGCGATCGCACAGGATCCCACGGCGGCCAACACGGATAGCTTGTACTTCAGAGAGGTTCGCAACTTCATTGGAGTGGCTCTTCTTCGTATGGCTAAGGACTAGGGCCAGCTCGCATGAAAAGGCCCTCGGCAAACACGTTGCGGGTCGAACCCAAAGCAAAACTGCCCGATTGTACGATAATTGCTCAGGATTAATACCTTACGATGGTATTGATCACCGTCAAATTCGAGATGCCATCAGACCATGTCCGCAGCCCAGTCCGCCACTTCCGCTTCGCCTGACCGCTTCGACGGGACCGACAGCTATGTCGCCACCGATGACCTGAAACTCGCCGTCAACGCCGCCCTCATCCTCCAGCGCCCGCTCCTGATCAAGGGGGAACCGGGCACCGGGAAAACCATGCTGGCCGAGGAGGTGGCGCGCGCGCTGGGCCGCCCGCTGCTGCAATGGCACATCAAGTCCACCACCAAGGCCCACCAGGGCCTGTACGAATACGACGCCGTCTCCCGCCTGCGCGACTCGCAGCTGGGCGACGAGAAGGTCCGCGACATCCGCAACTACATCGTGCAGGGCACGCTGTGGCAGGCGTTCCAGTCGCCGGAGCCGTCGGTGCTGCTGATCGACGAGATCGACAAGGCCGACATCGAATTCCCCAACGACCTGCTGCGCGAACTGGACCGCATGGAATTCCACGTGTACGAAACGCGCGAGACCATCTCGGCGCGGCATCGTCCGCTGGTCATCATCACGTCCAACAACGAGAAGGACCTGCCCGACGCCTTCCTGCGGCGCTGCTTCTTCCACTACATCCGCTTCCCCGACCGCGAGACCATGCGCGACATCGTCGCCGTGCACTATCCGGACCTGAAGCAGGACGTGCTGCGCGCGGCGCTGGACACCTTCTTCGCGCTGCGCGACGCGCCGGGCCTGAAGAAAAAACCTTCCACCTCCGAACTGCTGGACTGGCTGCGCCTGCTGCTGGCCGAGAACGCCACCGCCGCCGAGATCGACGCGCACACCGCCACCGCCGTGCCGCTGATGGCCGGCGCGCTGCTCAAGAACGAACAGGACGTGCATCTGCTCGAACGCCTGGCGGCCATGACGCGCGGCGGCCAGCGCCGCTGATCCGGCAACCAGGGGCGGCCCGCAAATGCTGATCGACTTCTTCTACCATCTCAGGGCGCACAAGCTCCCCGTCTCGGTCAAGGAATACCTGACCCTGGTGGACGCCCTGCGCCAGGACCTCATGGCGCCCACGCTGGACGACTTCTACTTCCTCGCGCGCGCCACGCTCGTCAAGGACGAAGCGCTCTACGACCGCTACGACAAGGCGTTCGGCGCGTACTACCGGGGCATCGCCGCCGCCCTGCCCCCGGGCAAGGAAATCCCGCTGGACTGGCTCATCAAGCAGTTCGAGAAAAGCCTCACGCCCGAGGAAAAGGCCGCCATCGAGAAGCACGGCTGGGACAAGCTGATGGAGCTCTTCAAGGAACGCATGGAAGAGCAGAAGGAACGCCATGCCGGCGGCAGCAAGTGGATCGGCACCGGCGGCACTTCGCCTTTCGGCAACGGCGGCTACCACCCCGAGGGCATCCGCGTGGGCGGCGAATCCGCCGGCAACCGCAGCGCGGTCAAAGTGTGGGACATGCGCCAGTTCAAGGACTACGACGATCAGGTCGAACTGGGCACGCGCAATTTCAAGGTCGCCCTGCGCCGGCTGCGGCGCTTCGCGCGGCAGGGCGCGGACATGGAACTGGACCTGGACGACACCATCGCCAGCACCGCGCGCAATGCCGGCCACCTCGACCTGCGCATGGTTCCGGAACGCCACAACACGGTCAAGGTGCTGATGCTGCTGGACGTGGGCGGCAGCATGGACGACCACATCGGCCGCGTCGAGGAACTGTTCTCGGCGGCCCGCAGCGAATTCCGCAACCTGGAAGTCTATTACTTCCACAACTGCCCGTACGAAAGCCTGTGGCAGAGCAACCGGCGGCGCCAGAACGAACGCTTCGACACCTGGGACGTGCTGCGCAAGTACAACCCCGACTGGCGCCTGATCATCGTGGGCGACGCCACCATGAGCCCGTACGAAATCCTGCAGCCGGGCGGCTCGGTCGAGCACTACAACAAGGAGCCCGGCGCGGAGTGGGTGCGGCGCCTGCTGGAGGCCTGGCCCAAATCGGTCTGGCTCAATCCGGAGCCCACGGCGTCCTGGCAGTACCGCCAGTCCATCGCCCTGCTGCGCGACATCATGCAGGGCCGCATGTACCCGGTCACCGTCGCCGGCCTGGAACAGGCCATGCGCGTCCTGTCAAAGTAGGATGGGTGCAGCGCGAGAGTTCTTGAGCAAGCACTCCCATCTCAAGCGCGCGCAACCCATCGCATCGGCCGTCAACCATCCACCGGCCGCTCCGGCGTCTCCAGCGTCAGCTGGTAGAACGCCAGGTCCAGCCAGCGTCCGAACTTGAAGCCCGCCTCGCGGATCGTGCCCGCATGCGTGAAGCCCAGCTTCTCGTGCAGGCGGATGCTGCCCTGGTTGGCCGCGTCGATGCCGCCGATCACCACGTGCACCTGGTTCGCCCGCGCCCGCGCGATCAGCTCGCGCATCAGCGCCTCGCCCAGCCCCTTCCCGCGGAAGCGCCCGTCCACGTACACCGAATGCTCGACCGAATACTTGTAGGCGGGCCACGCGCGGAACGTGCCGTAGCTGGCGAACGCCATCAGCTCGCCGGCGGCGTTCTCGTAGCCCACCACTGGAAAACCGCCCTGCCGCTTCGCCTGGAACCAGCCGGCCATCGCCTCGGGCGGCCTGGGCTTGTAATCGTAGAGCGCGGTCGACGTGGCGATCGCCTCATTGAAAATGGCGAGGATCTGGTCCGCGTGACGCTCGTGCGTGCAATCGACCAGGGTGGCGCCTTCGGGCGCGCGGGGTTCGGCGTGCGTAGTCATGGCGGGAATTGTAGCGAGCGCCCGGACGCCTCGGCGCATCCTTTCCGGCGCTGTCTGCGGCGCGCCACAGGGCCGAAAAAAAACCGGCGCAGGCGCCGGTTCAGTGAAATGTTGCCGCTTCTGGCCACTCTCAGGCGGCGCGGCTCTCCACAGATCGGTCGGCTGCGGGGCCCTGGCGCAGCCCGGGACACTGGCGCCAGGACAGCTCGTCGGCATCCATGTCCAGGTCGAACAGATCATTCGCGGCGGGCCAGGGATGGCTGCGGGCCGCGACACCCTCCATCTCCAGCACGTGCCCGGCAAACCCCCTGGGCGAACCGCCGCACTCCGCAAAATATCGTTGCGTGCTCAAGTCCACCACGTAGGTGGTCATATCGTGGGTCAGTATGGCTACGAATTGGCCGTCATCGCTGGCATAAGCGTACTGAAACTGCCCTTTGATTCCGTCGCCGCTCAGGGGGGCTCCGGTCAGTTGGGACAGCGCACGCGTGACGATCTCGGTCAGCATGGGTCGTTCCTCCGAAAGATGCGCCGGCAGGATGCCGGCAGCGAAGGCGCGAACGACAAGCGCCAGCGCCGCGCGCTAAGGGCGGCGCCTGGCGTTGGACGGGAAGCCAGCAGGCTGGCTATCGCGCATCCCGTCAGCGGACTGCTACTACTTGCTGAAAAGCTTACACCCGCAAGCCGGCATACCTCAAATCGCCCCTTGCCGTCCCTCTTTCCGCCCCGCTTACGCCGCCGCGACGGGCGCGGCGTCCGCGCCTGCGTCACCATTTTCCTGGCCCCGCCAGTCCTGGCGGCCGATCCGGTAGAGCACGTGCCGGCGCAGCGGACTGCCGGGCGGCACGGCGGGATGGTCGAAGCACTGCGGGTCCGCCTTCATGCCCAGGCGCTCCATCACCGCGCGCGAACGCAGGTTGCCCGTCACCGTGAAGGCCACGATCTCGTCCAGGCCCACCTGCTCGAACCCCACCTTGAGCGCGGCGCGGGCCGCCTCGCTGGCGTAGCCCTTGCCCCAGTGCGGCCGCGCCAGGCGCCAGCCGATCTCCACGCCGGGCGCGAACGGCAGCGCGGGCGGCAATGGCTTGATGCCCACGAACCCGATGAAGGGCGCGACGCCCGGCGCCTCCACCGCCCAGAATCCCCAGCCGTGCTCGTCGATGCCGGCGGCCAGCCGGGAGGCCAGCGCGTCGCTCTCGGACCCGGTCAGCGGAAGCAGGTACTCGGTGACGCTCGGGTCCGCGTTCAGCGCCGCGAACGGCTGGCGGTCGGCCGCGAGCCATTGGCGCAGCACCAGGCGCGGCGTTTCGACCTCGATGGATATGGACATGCCGGATTTCCTTGCCTGCGGTTCCGGAAAGCGCCCGGGCGGCGTGATCGCCCGGCGGCCCCCTGAACCATTGCCAACGTATACACTCCAACGGATTCTGCCATGCCAAAGGAATTGTCTGCCATGCGCCTGTCCCTATCGAAGCTGCCGCGCCCGCTGGGCGCGCTGCTGTTTACCTCTTTCCTGGCCTTCCAGGCCGGGGCCGCCAGCCTGCCGGCCGGCGTCTCGGAGGCCGCCTCGATCGAAGGCATCACCGAATACCGCCTGGCCAACGGCCTGAGGGTGCTGCTGGTTCCCGACGAATCCAAGCCCTCCACGACGGTCAACATGACCTACCTGGTGGGCTCGCGCAACGAGAACTACGGCCAGACGGGCATGGCTCACCTGTTGGAACACATGCTGTTCAAGGGCACCTCGACCACGCGCAACGCCATGGGCGAGTTCTCGCGCCGCGGGCTGCAGGCCAACGGCTCCACCTCCAGCGACCGCACCAACTATTTCGCCAGTTTCGCCGCCAACCCCGACACCCTGAAGTGGTACCTTGGCTGGCAGGCCGACGCCATGGTCAATTCCCTGATCGCCAAGGAAGACCTGGATTCGGAAATGACCGTGGTCCGCAACGAAATGGAAAGCGGCGAAAACAGCCCCTTCCGCATCCTGATGCAGAAGATGCAGTCGGTGGCGTATCAGTGGCACAGCTACGGCAAGAACACCATCGGCGCCCGCTCCGACGTGGAGAACGTCGACATCGCGCAGCTGCGCGCCTTCTATCACGAGTACTACCAGCCCGATAACGCCGTCCTGATCGTGGCGGGCAAGTTCGACCCGCAGGCCACGCTGGCCGATATCGAGGAAACGTTGGGCAAGCTGCCCAAGCCCGACCGCAAGCTTCCGCCCGAATACACCGTCGAACCCGCCCAGGACGGCGAACGCTCCGTGACCTTGCGCCGCGCCGGCGGCACGCCCCTGGTGGCCGCGATGTACCACATCCCCGCCGCCGGCAGCCCCGATTTCGTGCCCCTGGACCTGGCCGCGACCATCCTGGCCGACACGCCTTCCGGCCGCCTGTACCACGCCCTGGTCCCGACCAAGCTGGCCTCCGGCGTCTTCGGCTTCACCATGGAGAACCTGGACCCCGGCCTGGCGATGTTCGCCGCGCAGCTGCCCCCGGGCAAGAGCCTGGATGCCGCGATGAAGGCGCTCACGGGCACCCTGGAATCGCTCGGCGCGAAGCCCTTCACGCAGCAGGAACTGGATCGGGCCCGCAGCAAGTGGCTCACGTCGTGGGAACAGACCTACAGCGATCCGGAGCAGGTCGGCGTGGCGCTGTCGGAAGCCATCGCCGCCGGCGACTGGCGCCTGTTCTTCCTGCAGCGCGACCGCGCGCGCAAGGCCACCCTGGCCGAAGTGCAGCAGGCCGCGACCACCTACCTGGTGCAGAGCAACCGCATCGAGGGCCGCTACATCCCCACCGAGAAGCCCGTGCGCGCGCCGCTCGCGCAACGCGTGGACCTCACGGCCGTGTTCAAGGACTACAAGGGCGATCCGGACTTCAAGGCCGCCTCGGCCTTCGACCCCTCGCCCGAGAATATCGACAAGCTGACGCAACGCAAGAAGCTTGAGCTGCCCAATGGCCCGGTGCAGCTGGCGCTGCTGCCCAAGGCCACGCGCGGCAACCGCGTGCAAGCGCAGATGCTCATCCAGTTCGGCAACGAGAAAGACCTGCTCGGCCAGCGCGTGAACGCCAGCGCCGCGGCCGACCTGCTGTCGCGCGGCACGGCCAAGCTCTCGCGCCAGGACATCCAGGACCGCCTGGACGCGCTGCAGGCCGAACTCGGCTTCAGCGGCAGCGGCACCACGCTCAAGATCGCCATGTCGACCAAGGGCGAAAACCTGCCCGAGCTCACCGCCCTGGCGCTGGACATCGTGCGCAACGCCAACTTCCCGAAGGAGCAGCTTGAGGAATACCAGCGCCAGCTGGAAACCTCGATCCAGAACGCCATGACCGAGCCCTCGGCCCTGGCGGGACGCGCCCTGTCGCGCCAGGACAACCCCTGGCCCGCCGATGACCTGCGCTACGTGCCGACCTTCGAGGAAGCGCTCGCCAGCGCCCGCGGCCTCACGCGCGAGGCGCTCGCCAAGTTCCACGCCAAGTTCTACGGCGCGGGCAATATCGAGTACTCGGCCGTCGGCGACTTCGAACCCGCGGCGGTGGAAAAGGCGCTCAAGACCGGACTGGCCGGCTGGAAGAAGGCGCCCGCCTACACACGCGTGCCCAATCCGTACCGCGATATCCCCGCCAAGCAGTTCGACATCGACACGCCCGACAAGGCCAACGCCTTCTACATCTCGCGCATGCCGCTGAAGCTGCAGGACACGGATCCCGACTACGCGGCGCTGTACCTGGGCAACTACCTGTTCGGCGCGTCGGAAACCTCGCGCCTGTGGAATCGCGTGCGCGAAACCGAGGGCCTGTCCTACAACGTGCGCAGCTCGCTGTCGGTCTCCTCTTTCGAGCCCACGGCCAGCTGGACCATGTACGCCATCTACGCGCCGCAGAACCGCGCACGCCTCGAAAAGGCCATCGGCGAGGAACTGGACCGCGTCCTGAAGGAAGGCTTCTCCGACAAGGAAATCTCGGACGGCATCAACGCCTTGCTGAACTACCGCAACCTGGCGCGCGCCCAGGACGACGTCCTGGCCAGCACCTGGCTGGACTACCTGCAGCGGGGCCGCACGTTCGCCTGGTCGGCCGAGATGGATAAGAAGATCTCCGCGCTGACGCCCGAGGCGGTCAACGCCGCCCTGCGCAAGTACCTGCGCGCGGACGGATTCAGCACCGCGGTGGCCGGCGATTTCAAGCCGAAGACCTCGCCCTGAACGTCCTGCGCCACCCCCTGCAGGCCCCGCCCCCGGCGGGGCTTTTTTTCGCCTTCCCTCCACCGCGCCTGCCCGCCGGGTTAGGCCTGGCGCCGATAACCATGCCACCCATGGTGACAATTGGAAGAAAAGAATCAATTACTCGGTTATATGGAAAGATGTTTTCAAGAAATACGGGTTTATCCCAGGTGGGATAGCGATCACAATTCAGTCATCGGGAACAACAACGAACCACGACGGAGGGCCGCCGGATTCGGTCCCCACTCAAGATGAATTGGAGGTCTACCATGAAAACCCTAGCCACCACCCTTCTGCTTTCCCTAGCCCTGGCAGGCGTCGGCGCCCAGGCGGCCGGCGTGGAACAAGCCAAGAGCAGCGCCCAAGTGGCGACCGAGCTGCAACAGGCCAAGGCCAGCGGCCAGTACACCTTCGGCGAGCTGGACTATCCGCCCGCCCTGCCCCAGGCCGCCAGCCTGAGCTCGCAGGAAGTCCAGTCCCAGCTGCAGCAGGCCAAGTTCAACGGCCAATACACGTTCGGTGAACTGGAATACCCGCCCGTCTCGACGGCATCGGCCGGCGTCAAGTCGCGCGCCGATGTCCAGGCGGAACTGGCGCAGGCCAAGGCCAGCGGCCAATACACGTTCGGCGAGCTGGAATACCCGCCGATCGTCCGGTGAGCTGCTTGCTGTGGCCCGGCCGGCCTCAGGCGGCATCATGGTTTGAGGCCGGTTTTTTCGGCGACAGCAGCGGTCGAAGTAGCAGTAGAAGTTGGAAGTTGACGTTGCAGTAGCAGTAGCAGTTGCAGTTGCAGTTGAAGTTGAAGTTGAAGTTGAAGTTGCTGTAGAAGCAGGCAGTTGAAGTACGACCGCGGCGCAAGCCGCGGTTTTTTTTGCCCTGGCCATCCCGACCGCGTCGGCTCGGGCCGTCGGCCCGGACCATCGGCCCGAAAAAAAACCGCGACGACTGTCGCGGTTTTTTCCTCTCCCCGGCGGATTCAGCTGAAGAATTCCTTCACGCGGTCCGTCCACGACTTGCTTTGCGGCGAGTGGCGGTCGCCGCCGTCGTTCAGCGAAGCCTCGAACTGGCGCAGGATGTTCTTCTGGTCGTCGCTCAGGCGCACTGGCGTTTCCACCACGACGTGGCAGTACAGGTCGCCCGGATAGCTGCCGCGCACGCCCCGGATGCCCTTGCCGCGCAGGCGGAAGGTCTTGCCGGACTGCGTGCCTTCAGGAATCGAGATCTCGGCCTTGCCGCCCAGCGTCGGCACCTGGAGCTCGCCGCCCAGGGCCGCGGTGGTGAACGGGATGGTCAGCTCGCAATGCAGGTCGTCGCCGTCGCGCTGGAAGATCTTGTGCTGCTTGATGTGGATTTCCACATACAGATCGCCCGGAGGACCGCCGTTGATGCCCGGTTCGCCGTTGCCGCTGGAGCGGATGCGCATGCCGTCGTCGATGCCGGCCGGAATCTTGACCTGCAGCGTCTTGTTGCGGCGGATGCGGCCCACGCCATCGCAGGCCACGCAAGGATCCGTGATCTCCTTGCCATTGCCGTGGCAGGTCGGGCAGGTCTGCTGCACGCTGAAGAAACCCTGCTGCATGCGCACGGCGCCGGATCCACCGCAGGTGCGGCAGGTCTTGGGCGAGGTGCCGGGCTTGGCGCCCGAACCGTGGCAGGTGTCGCAGTTTTCCCAGCTGGGCACGCGGATTTCGGTATCGAATCCCGCCGCCGCCTGCTCCAGGGTGATTTCCAGCGCGTACTTCAGGTCGGCGCCGCGGTAGACCTGCGGGCCCCCGCCGCGACGCCCGCCGCCGCCGCCGAAGATTTCTCCGAAGATATCGCCGAAGGCATCGGCGAAGCCGCCGCCCATGCCGCCGCCCATGCCGGCGGCGTTGGGGTCCACGCCCGCATGGCCATAGCGGTCATACGCGGCGCGCTTCTGTTCATCGCCCAGGACCTCGTAGGCTTCCTTGGCTTCCTTGAACTTCTCTTCGGCTTCTTTGCTGTCCGGATTGCGGTCCGGGTGATACTTCATGGCCAGCTTGCGATAGGCCTTCTTGAGGTCGTCGTCCGAGGCGTTCTTCGCCACACCCAGGACGTCGTAATAGTCACGTTTTGCCATGATCCGTGGGCTCGAAAACGAGCCTTCTTTTCAGTGCTACAGAATGAGTACGCCCGGTAGGCGGATTTCTCCGGCTACCGGGCGGCAGAGGCAGGTCAGCGCCCGGCCATTATTGGTCGCGCTTGACTTCCTTGAAGTCGGCATCGACGACGTTGTCGTCCACCGGCTTCGCGTTGTCGGCCGCTTGCTGCTGGCCGGCGGCTTGCTGCGCCTGCATGTCGGCGTACATCTTCTCGCCCAGCTTCTGCGAGGCCGTGGACAAGGCTTCCACCTTGGCGTCGATCGCGGCCTTGTCGCCTTCCTTCAGCGTGTCTTCCAGTTCCTTGATGGCGGCTTCGATGCTTTCCTTTTCGGAAGCTTCGAGCTTATCGCCATACTCGGTCAGCGACTTGCGGGTGGCGTGCACCAGCGCGTCGGCCTGGTTGCGCGACTGGGCCAGTTCGGCAACGCGGTGATCTTCCTCGGCATTCGCCTCGGCATCCTTGACCATGCGCTGGATCTCGTCTTCCGACAGACCCGAGTTGGCCTTGATGGTGATCTTGTTTTCCTTGCCGGTGCCCTTGTCCTTGGCCGACACGTGCAGGATGCCGTTGGCGTCGATGTCGAACGTGACTTCGATCTGCGGCATGCCACGAGGCGACGGCGGGATCCCTTCGAGGTTGAACTCGCCCAGGGCCTTGTTGCCCGCGGCGATTTCGCGCTCGCCCTGGAACACCTTGATCGTCACGGCCGGCTGGTTGTCGTCGGCGGTCGAGAAGGTCTGCGAGAACCGGGTCGGGATCGTCGTGTTCTTCTGGATCATCTTCGTCATCACGCCGCCCAGGGTTTCGATACCCAGCGACAGCGGCGTCACGTCCAGCAGCAGCACGTCCTTGCGGTCGCCCGACAGCACGGAGCCCTGGATGGCGGCGCCAGCGGCGACGGCTTCATCGGGGTTCACGTCCTTGCGCGGATCCTTGCCGAAGAATTCCTTCACCTTCTCCTGGACCTTGGGCATGCGGGTCATGCCGCCGACCAGGATCACGTCGTCGATGTCGGAAACCTTCACGCCGGCGTCCTTGATGGCCACGCGGCAGGGTTCGATCGTGCGTTCGATCAGTTCTTCGACCAGCGCTTCCAGCTTGGCGCGCGTGATCTTCAGGTTCAAGTGCTTCGGACCCGAGGCGTCGGCCGTGATGTACGGCAGGTTGATTTCGGTCTGCTGGGCCGAGGACAGCTCGATCTTGGCCTTTTCGGCCGCTTCCTTCAGGCGCTGCAGGGCCAGCACGTCCTTGGACAGGTCGACGCCCTGTTCCTTCTTGAACTCGCCGATGATGTAGTCGATGATGCGCTGGTCGAAGTCTTCGCCGCCCAGGAAGGTGTCGCCGTTGGTCGACAGCACTTCGAACTGCTTCTCGCCATCGACGTCGGCGATTTCGATGATGGACACGTCGAACGTGCCGCCGCCCAGGTCATAGACGGCGATCTTGCGGTCGCCCTTTTCGGTCTTGTCCAGGCCGAACGCCAGCGCGGCAGCGGTGGGTTCGTTGATGATGCGCTTGACTTCCAGGCCGGCGATGCGGCCGGCGTCCTTGGTGGCCTGGCGCTGGCTGTCGTTGAAGTAGGCGGGCACGGTGATGACGGCCTCGGTCACTTCTTCGCCCAGGTAGTCCTCGGCGGTCTTCTTCATCTTGCGCAGCACGTCGGCCGACACTTGGGGAGGCGCCATCTTCTTGCCGCGCACTTCCACCCAGGCGTCGCCGTTGTCGGCCTTGACGATGGCATAGGGCATCAGGTTGATGTCCTTCTGCACCGCCTTTTCCTCGAACTTGCGGCCGATCAGGCGCTTCACCGCGTACAGGGTGTTGCGCGGGTTGGTCACAGCCTGGCGCTTGGCCGGCGCGCCGACCAGGGTTTCGCCATCGTCCATGTAGGCAACGATGGAGGGAGTGGTACGAGCGCCTTCCGCGTTTTCAATGATTTTGACCTGCCCGCCGTCCATGACAGCCACGCAGCTGTTGGTCGTGCCCAGGTCAATGCCAATAATCTTGCTCATGGTGGGTTACCTTGATTGAATCTGTGTAAATAGGGAGAAACTTCTTGTCCCCACGTAACTGGGGCTGCCCGCAGGGTTTTTCAAGACGCCTGGCTCGAATTTTCCGTAGGCGTTTCCTGCAGGCGCCGGATTGCCGCCGTGAATTGGGGCAGCCCGGGCCAGCCGGTGATACGTCCCAGGCGCTTTCCGGCCCGGTACAGCACAAAAGTGGGGACACCATGCAGGGAAAAGCGCCGGCCCAGCGGTTCGTCCGCGTAGACGTCGGCCTCGAACCAGGTCAGGTCCAGCCCCAGCAGCGTTTCCCGATGCAGCAGCGCGGCCTGTTTGAAGAGGTTGCAGTTATAGCAATCCTGGCCCCACAGGAACACGCAGCGCAGGTCCGCCCCCGGCGCCTGCACCACCGCGGCGTCAAAGCCCGCGGTGTCGACATGGCGCATGCCGAACACCTGGAATACCTGGGCCGGGTCGAAGCGGGGGTCGGTCATGGCGCGCGGGCCGCTCAGCCCTGTCCGGCGGACACCACCACCAGCGCCGGGCGCAGGGTCCGGTCGGCGATGGAATAGCCCTTCTGCAGCAGCTGGACCACGGTATTGGCGGGCTGCTCGTTGGGGATGGACGAAATGGCCTGATGCAGGTGCGGGTCGAACTTGTCGCCCTGCGCCGGCGCGATTTCCTTGAGCAGGTTGCGCTCGAAGCCGGCGGTCAGCTGCTTGAGCGTCACTTCCACGCCCTCGCGCAGCGCTTCGACCGTCTGGTCGGGCTGGGCCAGGGCGGCTTCCAGGCTGTCTTTCACGGGAACCAGGCTTTCGGCGAACGACTCGATGCCGAACTTGCGCGCCTTGGACACGTCTTCCTGGGCGCGGCGGCGCACGTTCTCGACTTCGGCCTGCGCGCGCAGGACCTGGTCGCGCTGTTCATTGACGGTAGCCTGGGCGGCGTCCAGCTGGGCGCGCAACTCGTTCAGCTCGGCCTGCGCGTCCTGGGCGGCGGAAGCCGCGTCGGCGCTCTGGCCGATTTCGGGCGCCTGGTCAGCAGGCTCGTGGGGTGCCGTCATGGGGAATCCTCCAAAAAGAATGGCTTTCGCAGACATGAATGGGGGCCAATACCCCTATTTCAAGCCCGGGAAAGCGAAATATTCCCTGGGCGGCGGCCCCGGAAGGCCGGCCGCCCAGCCCGGCTATGTCCCTATTTCTTGGAAGGCTGCGCGGGCGCGGCCGGATCGCTGGCCGGGAAGCTCTCCTTCAGCGCGCGGTCCATGCGCTCGTCGTCGTCGTCGGGCTCGGGGTGGACAGCGATGGGGTCGCTGGCCGGAAAGGTTTCCGCAAGCGCCTCGTCGAGCTCGTGCTCGACCTGATCCTCGTCCACCGGGGTGCTAACCGTCCCCTTTTTCACTACCTTGCCAGTCTTGGGATCATGGTGCATGCGCCTTCTCCTTCAAGTCCGTGATTGCGTGGGCCACCCCTGCAAGTGCCGTTCCACCAGGCCGGACAGCCCGGCGATCCAGGCGGGATCGTCGTTAATCGCGGGGATGTAGCGGAACTGCCTGCCGCCCGCCCCGATGAAGGCGTCGCGGCATTCCAGGCTGATCTCTTCCAGGGTTTCCAGACAGTCTGCCACAAAACCCGGGCACACCACATCGACCTCCGTGGTGCCCGACGCCGCCAGCGCCTTCAGGGTGGGTTCCGTATAGGGTTCCAGCCAGCGGGCGGTGCCGAAGCGGCTCTGGAACGTCACCTCGATCTGCTCGCGCGGCAAGGACAGCCGGTCCGACAGCAGGCGCGCGGTATCCATGCAATCGCGGTAGTACGGATCTCCCAGCTCGATCGAATAGCGCGGCAGGCCGTGAAAGCTCATGACCAGCTTCTGCGGCTTGCCGTTCTCCTGCCAGAACCGCTCGATGCGGCCCGCCAACGCGTCCAGGTAGCCGGGTTCTTCATGGAAGCGCTTGATGAAGCGCAGTTCGGGCTGGTCGCGCAGCCGCGCCGCGTGGCGAGTCACCGCGTCCACCACCGTGGCCGTGGTGCTGGCCGCGTACTGGGGATAGAGCGGCACGGTCAGGATGCGCTCGCAGCCTTGTTCGCGCAGCCGGGCGATGGCGTCGGGAATGGACGGATTGCCGTAGCGCATGCCCAACTCCACCACGACGTCCATGCCAGCCGCCCGCAGGGCGGCGCGCACGCCATCGGCCTGGCGCTCGCTGTAGACCATCAGCGGCGAGCCTTCCTTCATCCAGACGCCGGTATAGCGCGGCTCCAGCTTCTTGGGCCGCATCGTCAGCACCAACCCATGCAGGATCGGCTTCCAGAGATAGCGGGGAATTTCGATCACCCGGGGATCGGACAGGAATTCGCCCAGGTACTTGCGGATGTCCTTCCTGCCCGGCGTGTCGGGCGTGCCCAGATTCACCAGCAGCGCCCCGACCTTGCCGGGTCCGCGCGGCGGCGGGTCTTCATTGAAGGGGTCGTCCTGCTCGGGTTCCGGCAGGTACCGTTCAGGCCACAAGTACTTGAACAGGCGAAGAAACACAAAAACTCCCCTTCCTCCGCAAGGAGGACGTCGCTGTGAATGGGACCTACTGATTGTGGCTGAGGGCGTTGGACAGCAGACGCGCCGTGATGTCCACGATGGGAATGACGCGCTCGTACGCCATGCGCGTCGGGCCGATCACGCCCAGCGTGCCCACCACCTTGCCGTCCACCCCGTAGGGCGCGGTGATGACGGAGACTTCTTCCATCGGGACCAGCTGCGAATCGCCGCCGATATAGATCTGCACGCCCTGGGCGCGGCTGGAGACATCCAGGAGCTGCAGCAGATCGGTCTTTTTCTCGAACAGCGAGAACATCTTGCGCAGGCGATCCATGTCGGACGCGATGTCGGTCACGTCCAGCAGCTTGCGCTCGCCGGAAATCACCATGGCGTCGCCGTCCTCGGCGGCTTCCGCGCTGGCCTCGACGGCCGCCTGCATCAGGCGCGAAATGTCTTCCCGCAACTGGGCCAGTTCGGTGGACAGGGTCTGGCGCACGGCGTTGAAGGACTTGCCGGCGAAGTGCATGTTGAAGAAATTGCCGGCTTCCAGCAATTCCGACTCGGCGTAATCGCGCTGGACGAAAAGAATGCGGTTCTGGACGTCGCCGTCGGGCGTGACGATGATGAGCAACACCCGCTTGTCGGACAGGCGGATGAATTCGATCTGGCGGAATACCTGCGCGCGCTTGGGCGTCAACACCACGCCGGCGAACTGGGTCAGGTTGGAGAGCAGCGCCGCCGCCGCGTTGACGGCCCGGGTGGGCTCCGCCGCCGCCAGCATCTCGCCCATGTTGTGGGGCTCCAGCTGGTAGGACTGCACCGCCAGCAGGGAATCGACGAACATGCGATAGCCCCGCGGCGTGGGAATGCGGCCGGCGGAGGTATGCGGACTGTGGATCAGGCCCAGTTCTTCGAGGTCCGCCATGACGTTGCGGATCGTGGCAGGGGACAAATCGAAGACTTTCGATAGCGTCCGCGAGCCGACTGGCTGCCCATCGGCGATATAGCGTTCGATCAACGCTTTCAGTAGTGCGCGTGCACGGTCATCCATAACAGGTATTTTAGGGAAACTTTTCCGATTGAGGCGATTTTTGTCCCGCAAGCCGATATGCGGCCCCATATAATCGGCTAAACAGCCCATTCCGGGCGGGTTTCGGCCTCCCGGCCCGCCTTTTTTGGATACGCAGCCATGCATTTTCCTACCGTCGCCCTGATCGGCAGATACCAGGACACCGGCCTGGACACACCGCTGCGCGCGCTCGCCCATGCGCTGGCGCAGGCAGGCCGGCACGTGCTCATCGACGCGGACACGGCGCGCAACACCGGGCTGACCGAATACCCCGTCGCCACGCTTGAAGAAATCGGCCAGACCGCATCGCTGGCCGTCGTGATGGGCGGCGACGGCACGGTACTCGGCGCCGGCCGCCACCTGGCGCCCTTCGGCGTGCCGCTGATCGGCATCAACCACGGGCGGCTCGGCTTCATTACCGACATCGCGCTGCAGGACGCGCACGGCGCGCTGGCGCGCGTGCTCGAAGGCAGCTTCCAGATCGAGGAACGCACCCTGCTCGAAGGCAGCGTGTGGCGCGGCGACCAGAAAATGTATTCCGCCACCGCCCTGAACGACGTGGTCCTGAACCGCGCGGGGCGCGGCGGCATGATCGAAGTGCGGGTGGAGCTCGACGGCGCCTTCATGTACACGCAGCGCGCCGATGGCCTCATCATCGCCACGCCCACCGGCTCCACCGCCTACGCGCTGTCGGCCAACGGCCCCATCCTGCATCCCGGCATGAACGCCATGGTGCTCGTGCCGGTCGCGCCCCAGACGCTGTCCAACCGTCCCATCGTCATTCCCGACACGGGCGTGCTCAACATGACGCTGACGGCCATGGGCCGCGTGGAGGTGGGCGCCAGCGTGCATTTCGACATGCAGACCTGGTCCGACCTCCAACCGGGCGACCGCATCGTCGTGCAACGCGCGCCTTATGCCATCCGCTTCGTGCACCCCGAGGGCTACAGCTTCTTCTCCACCCTGCGCCGCAAGCTGCACTGGAACCTGATGCCCCAAGCCTCCGACAACGTAGAGTAGTAAGCGCCCCGACATGCTGCGCACCCTGCATATCCGCGATTTCGTCATCGTCGAACAGACCGAGATCCATTTCGGCCCCGGTTTCACCGTCTTCTCCGGCGAGACCGGCGCGGGCAAATCCATCCTGGTGGACGCGCTGGCGCTCACCCTCGGCGAACGCGGCGACGCGAGCATGCTGCGCGAAGGCGCGCCGCGCGCGGACATCACCGCCGTCTTCGATACCCCCAAGGCGCTGCATGCCTGGCTGGCGGAACGCGAGATCGACGCCGACGCCGAGCTCTCGCTGCGCCGTGTCATCGATGCGCAGGGCCGCAGCCGCGCCTACATCAACGGCACCCCCGCCACCGTCGCGCAGTTGCGCGAGCTGGGCGACAGCCTGGTCGACATCCACGGCCAGCACGCGCACCAGAGCCTGATGCGCCCCGACGCCCAGCGCGACCTGCTCGACGCCCACGGCGGCCATGGCGAACTGCGCCACGCGGCCGGCCAGGCCTGGAAGCAATGGCGCGCGCTGGCGCGCCAGCTGGAATCCGCCGAAAAAGACGCCGAAAGCCTGGCTTCCGAGCGCGACCGCCTGCAATGGCAGGTCGACGAACTGGACCAGCTGGCCCTCGGCCCGGACGAATGGGAATCGCTGCAATCCGAGCACACGCGCCTGTCGCATGCGCAGTCCCTGCTGGACGGCGCCACGCAGATCCTGGAAGCCCTGGACGGCGAAGGCGATTCGGCGCATCACCGGGTCACGCAGGCCAACCAGCGCATCCATCAGATGCTGCGCCACGATCCCGGCCTGCAAGGCGTGTACGACGAACTGGAATCCGCGCGCATCGCGATCAGCGAAGCCGTGTCCGACCTGAACAACTACGTCAGCCGCGTCGACCTCGATCCGCAGCGGCTCGGCACCGTGGAAAACCGGCTGGGGCTGGTCTTCGAGACCGCCCGGAAATTCCGCACCGAGCCCGACGCCCTGTGCGAACTGCGCGAAACCCTGCATGCCCAACTGGCGGCGCTGCAGGCCGCGGGCGACATCGATGCGCTGCGCGCCCAGGCGCAAGCCGCCCAGGCGCAATACGACGCGGCCGCCGCGAAGCTCACGGCCGCCCGCCGCAAAACCGCCAAGGACCTGGGCAAGCTGGTCACCCAGGCCATGCAGACGCTGGCCATGCAGGGCGGCAAGTTCGAACCGGTGCTCACCCCTTCGGCGCCTGCCGCCCACGGCAATGAGCAGGTCGAATTCCTGGTCGCCGGCCATGCCGGCACCACGCCGCGCCCCCTGGCCAAGGTGGCCTCGGGCGGCGAACTGTCGCGCATCTCGCTGGCGCTGTCCGTCATCGCCAGCCGCGCCGCGCGCGTGCCCACCCTGATATTCGACGAAGTCGACAGCGGCGTGGGCGGCGCGGTGGCCGAGGTCGTGGGCAAGCTGCTGCGCGAACTCGGCGAACGCCACCAGGTCCTGTGCGTGACCCACCTGCCCCAGGTCGCGGCCTGCGCCAACAACCAGTTCCTGGTCAGTAAATCCGAATCGCGGGGAACCACCCGGTCCAGCATCGAAGAGCTGGACGCCCCCGCCCGCGTCGAAGAAATCGCCCGCATGCTGGGCGGGATCAAGCTCACCGCCACCACGCGCGAACACGCCAGGGAAATGCTGCAAGGCTTCGGCCAGGCAAGCGTGTAAAGGGCCCCCACGCCGCGCCCCTTCCGGGGCTAGCTGCCCCCCAAGGGGGCTTTTTTTCCTTGGGGCGGCCCGGCGGAAAAAAGGAGCCCCCACGCCGCGCCCCTTCCGGGGCTAGCTGCCCCCCAAGGGGGCTTTTTTCCTTGGGGCGGCCCGGCGGAAAAAAGGAGCCCCCACGCCGCGCCCCTCCGGGGCTAGCTGCCCCCCAAGGGGGCTTTTTTTCCTTGGGGCGCTTCCTTGCCGCCGACGGCCACAAAAAAAGCCCCTTCGATGTGAAGGGGCTTTGGAATTCACTGGCCCGCTGCGAGCGCAGCCACGGACCGGAGGACCTGCCTCGGATCAGCGTCCTTTCAGGCAACTGCCGCAGATGCCGTAGAGCACCATGGCATGGCTTTCCAGGGCAAAGGCGTTGTCCTTGGCGATCTTTTGCTGGCGCTTTTCGATCTCCGGATCGGAAAACTCGACCACCTTGCCGCAATTCGTGCAGATCAGGTGATCGTGGTGGTCCCCGTCGTTGAGTTCAAACACGGCCTTGCCACTGTCGAACTGGCTGCGGGCAAGGATGCCGGCCTGTTCGAACTGGGTCAGGACTCGATACACGGTGGCCAGGCCGATTTCGACGTTTTCGCCGATCAGGGCGCGATAGACGTCTTCGGCGCTGAGGTGCCGCTGGTCCGATTTCCGGAAAATATCAAGAATTTTCAGGCGCGGGAACGTCGCCTTCAAACCCATGTTCTTCAGTTCGCTTTGGTCGCTCATGGTGTAATCGCTCTCCGTCCGCGTTGGCATGGGCAAGGATGGGTGCACCGCGAGCCGGCTCACCGAATTCCTGCCGCCACGCGGAACTATCCTTATGAAACCTTTATGATAACGGTTTTGTCTGCTTCCAAATAATAGGGGCGCGTAGTGTCCATGATTGCACGAATTCCCTCCCGCTCGCTCAAGACCGGTTTGGCCGTCGCCGCCCTGGCCGTCGCCCTGGCCGGATGCACGGGGGACAAGTGGGGCTTCCCCTACAAGGCCGGTGTCCAGCAAGGAAACTGGATCACCCAGGAACAGGTCGCCCTGCTGCAACCGGGCATGACTCGCGAGCAGGTGCGCTTCGCCCTCGGCAGCCCCACGCTGACCAGCGTGCTGCACGCCAATCGCTGGGACTACCCCTACTACTTCAAGCCGGGCTACGGCGACGCGCAGGAGCGCAAATTCACCGTCTGGTTCGAAAACGACCGGCTGGTGCGCTGGGAAGGCGACAAGCAGCCCGACCTGCAGCCCTACCAGATCAACACGCCCAACGCGGCGGCCGACGAGAAGGCGGAAAAGCGCCTGAGCGAAGACGAGGCCCGCCAGAAGGAAGACGAGGCCGAAAGCCGGCGCGACTCCGCCGCCCCCGTCAGCCCGCTGAACCAGTACCCCGGCCAACCGGGCAACGCGCCCGAGCCGCTCAATTAATTCCAAGGACCCCGCCATGCGTATCGCAATCGCCGGCGCCAGCGGCCGTATGGGCCAGATGCTGATCGACGCCGTCCTGAACTCCACCGACCTGCAGCTGACGGTCGCGCTGGACCGCCAGGGTTCGGCCTCGCTGGGCCAGGATGCCGGCGCCCCGCTCGGCAAGCAAACCGGCGTGGCCATCACGGACGATCTCGACGCCCTCGCCCAGGCCGATTGCCTGGTCGACTTCACCCGCCCGGAAGGCACGCTCGAACATCTGCAAGCCTGCGTCAAGCACGGCGTGAAGGCCGTCATCGGCACCACCGGGTTCGACGACAACGGCCGCGCCGCGATCGAAGTCGCCGCGCAGAAGATCGGCATCGTGTTCGCGCCCAACATGAGCGTGGGCGTCAACGCCACGCTCAAGCTGCTCGATATGGCCGCCCGCATCCTGAACGCCGGCTACGACGTCGAAGTCTTCGAAGCCCATCACCGCAACAAGGTGGACGCGCCCTCGGGCACCGCCTTGAAAATGGGCGAGACCATCGCCTCGGCCTGGGACGTTGCGCTGCCGGACGTCGCTACCTGGAGCCGCCACGGCGACACCGGCGTGCGCAAGCCCGGCACCATCGGCTTCTCCGTCCTGCGCGGCGGCGACATCGTCGGCGACCACACCGTGTCGTTCTGCGGCATCGGTGAACGCGTCGAGATCACGCATCGCTCGTCCAGCCGCGCCACCTACGCGGAAGGCGCGTTGCGCGCGGCCCGCTTCCTGGAAAGCAAGCACAATGGCCTGTACGACATGCAATCGGTGCTGGGCCTCTGATCCCGCCCCGGCAACGAAAAGGACCCCTCGGGGTCCTTTTTTGCGTCGTCGGGAAGCCGGAAGCCGCTCGACGTGGCCGGCCGGCGTATCAGACCACCACGGGCTCCGGCTCCAGCCGCACGCCGTAGCGTTCGTACACCGCGGCCTGGATGGCGCGCGCCAGCGCCATGATGTCGGCCGCGCCGGCGCCGCCGCGATTGATCAGCACCAGGGCCTGCCGGTCGTGCACGCCCGCCGCGCCCAGCGCCCGCCCCTTCCAGCCGCACTGGTCGATCAGCCAGCCCGCGGCCAGCTTGTAGCGGCCGTCCGCCTGCGCGTACGAGACCAGGCTGGGGAAACGTTCCGCCAGCGCATCGCGCGCGCTGGCCGACACGATGGGATTCTTGAAGAAACTGCCTGCATTGCCCGTCACGGCCGGATCGGGCAGCTTGGCGCGGCGGATCTCGCACACGGCGTCGAAGACGTCGCGCGCCGTCGGCGCGCCCTCCGCAAGCCTCGCGTGGCGCTGCAGGTCGGGATAGCCCAGCACCGGCCGCCAGGGCCGCGGCAAGGCGAAACGCACGCTCACGATCACCCAGCGTCCCGGCTCGTCATGCTTGAACACGCTGTCGCGGTACGAATAGCGGCAGTCCGCCGCGTTCATGTCGACGAGGCGGCCTGCGCGCACGTCCCAGGCGGTCAAGCCCAGAAAGCGTTCCTGCAGTTCGACGCCATAGGCGCCGATGTTCTGCACCGGCGCCGCGCCCACGGTGCCGGGGATCAGCGCCAGGTTTTCCAGGCCGTCCCATCCCTGGCCGACGCAGGTTTCCACGAAACCATGCCAGGTCTCGCCGCCAGCGGCCTCGACCACCCAGGCGTCCGGCCGCGCCTCCAGCAAACGCACGCCCTTGAACGCCACCCGCGCCACCAGCCCCGGCACCCGCTGCGGCAGCACCAGATTGCTGCCGCCGCCCAGCACCAGCAGGGACGCCGCCTCGCTCGCCAGCCGCGATAGCGCCGGCAATTGCGCCGCATCGGTCAGCGTCACGAACGCGTCGGCCCGCGACACCAGGCCCAGCGTATTCAGCCGGGTGAGGTCCTGGATGACGGGGGACAGGGTAGGAGACGCGGAGGAATTTGACATGGGTACGACGGGCTGTGCTATAGTTTCTGTCTTCGCTCATATTACTTGATTGAGTGTTTGCCCTGAATGGTCTTTAGCGGATCGATCCTTAACCGGAACGCGCTTTGACTTTGACTTTGGCTTTGACTTTGATCCGGGCTTGTTCGATAACTGCGCACGCGCAGTGAGAGTGAGCAAGGCCCAAGGTTCAATGTCCAAAACCCAAGACCGAAAACATCAGGCCAAATGACAAACTCAAAAAAACCATGTAATATGCGCGCCTTCTGATCGATAACCAAGTTGGTCGGAGTGAATAAGAAACGGTTCTGAGCATCGCAGCAATGCAGCACGGAACTCATGCGGGAGTAGCTCAGTTGGTAGAGCGCAACCTTGCCAAGGTTGAGGTCGCGAGTTCGAGACTCGTCTCCCGCTCCAGGATTCTTGCTCCTGGGCATTCCTAAATGTCCAAGGGCAATTGAAAAGGCCGAAAGATCATGTCTTTCGGCCTTTTTGCATTTCCGGGCAGCCGCCGCGCTCCCCTGCTACGCCTCACCGCGGGGCAATGCCTGCGCGACATCGATGACGAGCTGCTTCATCCACGAATGCGCCTTGCTGTGCGCATGCCGTTGGTGGAAGTAGATCCGCCATTCAAATTCGGGCGACTCGAACGGCAGCGGCTTGCAGACGATGCCCTGCGACGTCAGCTTGCTTCCGAAGCGCTCGGAGACCACTCCCAGCAAATCCGTCTCCCGCAACATCTCAGGCATCAGCAGCCACTGGGGCACATTGACCGCGATCTCGCGGCTCAGGCCTTGCGCGGCGAGCTTGCTATCCACGAAACGCAGATCGGTGGGGCTCATCGCCACGCGAAGATGGCGGGCTTCAAGGAAGCGCTTCAGCGTCAATCGGCCCTTGCTCAGCGGATGGCCGCGCCGCATCGCGCACACCATCCTGTCCGACAGCAATGATTCCGAACGGATCGTGCGCCCATGGGAGAGCTCGAAGCTGACGGCAAAATCGAGCTGGTCCTCCTCCAGGGCGCGAATGGAGCGCTCCGGCGCGATGTGCAGCACATCCAGGGAAATGCCCGGGGCAACGGAGGAAAGCCGGTGCATGCAGCCCGGCAGCACCAGCGAGCCCACCAGGTCCGACATCCGGATGGTGAAGGAGCGCTTGGATGTCGCCGGCTCGAAGAGCGCATCGCTGTGCATCAGCCGCTCGGCCTGCAGCAGGATCTGATGAATGGCGTCCCTGAGCTCCAGCGCCCGGGGAGTGGGCTCCATCCCGTTGGCGGTGCGCACCAACAGTTCGTCCTTGAATAGCGCGCGCAACCGCGTCAGCGCATTGCTCATGGCCGGCTGGCTCATGGCGGCCCGCGCCGCCGCCCGAGTCACATGACGTTCAGCCATCAGGGCGTCGAACATGACCAGGAGGTTCAGATCCACGGAACGAAGGTTGATTCGCATCGAGCCCCTACTATTCATGAAAACAATAAAAACAGGCCCAGTATAGTATTCCGCTCTCTCCATCCGCGCAGTCTCCATCGCCCCTCCCACGGACGCTGGATCGCCCCCCCCTTACCGCGCGAGGACGGCCGCCTTCACGCCACCACTATTGATGCCATCAATAATTCCATTCCAATCATCCATTGGATTGATTTTGGCCCCGCTCGTAAATTTCACTTCACGCGAATCGGCGCTTATCTCTACCAATCGGAGTATTTCAATGGCATCTGCGGACGTTCTCAAAAACAAGATCAAAGTCGTCATGTTCGACCAATACGGCACGGTGGTCGACATGCAAAAGGGGCTGACCGAAATCGCCGCGCCCTTCCTAAAGGAAAAGGGATGGACGGGCAACCCGGGCTCCTTCGTCACCTGGTGGCGTCGGACGCATTTCGAGAACTCGATGATCGACGCCCTGCTGCACAAGGAACACACGCCGTACCGCGAGATCGGCCACCGCGCGGTTTCGTACACGCTGGAACGGGCCGGCATCGAACACACCCCGGACGAGGTGCGCTACCTGGTCGGCTGCATCGAGAAGCTGACCTGCTTCCCGGACGTGCCCGAGGCGCTGGCCCGGCTGCAGACCCGCTACAAGATCGTGGTGCTGTCCAATGGCGATCCCGACATGCTGGAGGCAGCGAAGGCCTATCACAAGATTCCGTTCGACAACGTCATTTCGGTCGCCGAAGCGAACTCGTTCAAGCCGCACGTCGCCACCTACGCCAAAGCGGCCGAGATCATGGGCGTGCGCATGGATGAAGTGCTGTTCGTGGCCAACCATGCCTTCGACTGCCTGGGGGCCAAGTCGGCCGGCATGCACAGCGCCTTCATCGACCGTCGCAAACGTCCATTCGGAGGCACGCCCCACCAGCCCGATCTGTGGGTCGACGATATGCAGTCGCTGGCCGACCTGATGGTGTGACATGGGGCCGCTCACCGGTATTCGTGTCCTCGACCTGAGCCGGGTGGTGTCCGGTCCTTTCTGCAGCATGCTGCTGGGGGACCTGGGCGCCGAGATCATCAAGATCGAAGAACCCGAGCACGGAGACGACAGTCGCGCCTTCGGGCCGCCCTTCAGCGGCGGCGAAAGCGCCTACTTCCTGTCGGTCAATCGAAACAAGCGCAGTTGCGCCGTCAATCTGCGCGACAAGGACGGCGTCAGCATCGTGCAAAGCCTGGCCGAGCGAAGCGACGTGCTGCTCGACAACTTCCGGCCCGGCACCATGGAAAGGCTGGGCTTGGACCATCGCGCGTTGCGCGCGGCCAACCCGAAGCTGATCAGCTGCTCCATCACCGGATTCGGCCGCACGGGCCCCGATGCCCAGCGCCCCGGCTACGACCTCATCATCCAGGGCGAATCGGGCATCATGGACATCACCGGCGATCCGAACGGACCGCCAACAAAAGTGGGCACTTCGATCGCCGACCTGCTGACCGGCCAATTCGCCACCCAAGGCATCATGGCCGCGCTGCTCGAACGCGCGCGCACCGGCCAGGGCAGACACGTGGATGTCTCCATGCTGGACAGCATGGCCTCCTTGCTGACGTTCAACGCCGGCATCTACTTCACTACCGGCAACAGCCCCAAGCGACGCGGCAATACGCATGCCACGATCGCTCCGTACGAAACCTTCAAGGCGTCAGACGGCTGGTTGAACATCGGCGTCGCCAACGACAAGTTCTGGCAACGCTTCTGCGGGGTGATCGAACGGCCGGATCTGGCTGGCGATCCCCGCTACGCCAAAGCGGTCGAACGCGTCAGGCTGCGCGAAGAACTGGTGCCCATCGTGGCCCGGATCGTGGCGTCCAAGCCGCGCCGGCACTGGATCGCGGCGCTGTCGGAAGCCGGCGTGCCGTACGGGGACATCCGGTCGGTGCGGGAGGTGTGCGAAGCCGAACAGCTGACTTCGCGCGGCATGCTCATCGAAATGACCCATCCCACGGCGGGCGTCGTCAAGAACATCGACAGCCCCATCCGGTTCGATGACCGCAACGATGACGACCACTCGCCACCGCCTCTGCTGGGCGAGCACACCGCGCAGATCCTGGAAGACCTGCTCGGCATGAGCGGCGAAGCGGTGAAGTCGCTGGCCGCCCGCGGCGTGGTGCGCTGCCGGGAGGCGCCCCATGGATGAAATGTCCGCCAGGCGGGCCTTCGAGCAAGCGCTGGCAACGCACAGGCCCGCCTTCGAACACTTCTTTCTGGCACGGCTGCTGGAGCTTCGGTTCGACTACCCGGAGCAGCAATGCGTGATCACGTTCGAGGCCAAGGACTTCATGTTCAACCCCCAGGGCTCCTTGCATGGCGGAATCATTGCGATGGTGCTGGACATCTCGATGGGCCATCTTCTGAACCGCCGGCAAGGGCCCGGCGCGACGCTGGAGATGAAAACGCAGTACGTGAAGGCGGCACGCGCAGGGACGATGCGCTGTTGCAGTGAATTCATCAAGCTCGGCCAGGGCATTTCCTATTTGCGTGCAGTCATGACCGACGCCGACGGCGACACGGTGGCGTTCGCCACGTCGACCTGGAAACGTCTGAAGCCGCCCGCGGAGCGCTCGTCCAAGTCGTAAGTCACAGCCAAAGGTAGGGCCGGGAGGTAGCCGTCCGGAGACGGCTGCCGCCCATTTTTTTAAAACGATAAAGGAGACAAAGATGAAGCGGATGAAGAGGCTCGCGGCGGCCGGCGCAATATGCGCCGCAATGCCGGGCGTTGCGACAAGCGCGGATTGGCCTGGAAAGCCGATGACCGTGATCGTGCCCTACGGACCCGGTGGCGGCGTCGATGTTTTCACCCGGCCGCTGGCTGCCGGATTGTCGAAGGAGCTGGGCCAGCCGATGATCGTCGAAAACCGGCCCGGCGCCGGCGGCATCATAGGCGTGCAGCACGTTTCCAAGGCGAATCCGGATGGCTACACCTACCTGTCCGGCGGGGTGCACCAACCGATGGCGGAAGGGCTGTACCCGAAACGCAATTACGACCTGGACAAGGATTTCGTGCCCGTGGCGCTTACCGCCCATGTGCCGACCGTCCTGGTGGTCACCAACAACGCGCCCTACAAGACGGTCCGGGAATTCGTCGCCTACGCAAAAGCCCACCCGGGAGATATCAACTACTGCTCTTCAGGCAACGGCACATCGCAACACCTCGTGGGCGAACAGTTCAAGCGCCTGACCGGCATCAACGTGACGCACGTCCCCTATCGCGGCACCGCCGCGGCGATGACCGATCTCATCGCCGGCCATTGCTCCCTCATGTTCGACGGCCTCGGCACGTCCGCATCGCAGATCCGCAGCGGCAGCATCCGTCCCCTGGCCGTCGTCACCAAAAACCGCAGCACCTTGTTTCCCGATATCCCGACGCTCAAGGAAGCGGGCGGCCCTGACATGGACGCCACCATCTGGTACGGTTGGTGGACTCGGCAAGGCACTCCGCCGGCGGTCGTGAAACGCATGGCGGAGGCGATTCGCAACACCTTGAAGGATCCCGCGGTGGCCGAGACCTGGAAGCTGCAAGGCGCTGAAGTCCCCACCATGCCCTACGCCGAAACCGGCCCCTACGTTCACGCCGAAATCGAGCGCTGGACGCAGGCCGTCAAGGAGCTGGGCATTTCGGTGGATTGAACCACCGGCCGCCGGCCCGAGTGGCGCGGCCATGGATCCGCGCCACTCGCCCGACGCATGAACCACTGTCAGGAGCGAGAAGATGCAGAGATTTGAAAACCTCATCGGAGGAAGAATGACGCCGGCGGCCTCCGGCCGTTGGATGGCCAGCCTCGACCCCTACAAGAACGAGAACTGGTGCGAAGTGCCGGACAGCGACCAGGGCGATGTCGACGCCGCCGTCGCCGCCGCCAAGGCCGCATTCCATTCGCCCGAGTGGGCGAAGATGTCCGCCACCGCCCGCGGGGCGCTGCTGCGCCGAGTGGGAGATCTGATCGCCGAAAATGCGGACAGGCTTGCCGAGATCGAGGTCAGGGACAACGGCAAGCTGCTCGGCGAAATGCGGATCCAGCTGCAGACCATCCCCCAGTGGTACTACTACTACGCGGGTTTGGCGGACAAGATCGAAGGCGCCGTCCTGCCGATAGACAAGCCGGACCAATTCGTCTTCACGCGATGGGAACCCCTGGGCGTGGTGGCCGCCATCACCGCATGGAACTCGCCGCTGCTGCTCTTGACGTGGAAGCTGGCGCCGGGCCTGGCCGCCGGCAACACCTTCGTCATCAAGCCGTCCGAGTTCACCAGCGCTTCCACCGTCGCATTCGCCGAGCTCTTCGAGCTGGCGGGTTTCCCGCCGGGCGTCGTGAACGTCGTGTGCGGCACGGGCCAGAACGTGGGCGCCCCTCTCGTCAGCCACCCCGACATCGCCAAGATCGCCTTCACCGGTTCCGACACGGCCGGGAAGGCGATCAACAAAGCCGCGGCCGGGGACCTCAAGCAGGTCACGCTGGAACTGGGCGGGAAGTCGCCCAATATCGTTTTCGAAGACGCGGATTTCGACGCCGCGCTGGCGGGCGTGGCGTCGGGCATTTTCGCGGCGGCGGGCCAGACTTGCATCGCCGGGTCGAGATTGCTGCTGCAACGGTCGATCTACGACACGTTCCTCCAGAAGCTCCGGACCATGATGCAAGGCGTGAAGATCGGCGACCCGTTCGACGCCGAAACGCAGATCGGACCGTTGGCGAACCTGCCGCATTACAACAAAGTGCTGTCCTGCATCGACGATGCAAAAAAAGAAGGCGCAACCGTCTTCTGGGGCGGCAAGGCCATCGAACACCCCAGCGGCGGACTGTTCGTGGAACCGACCATCTTCAAGGACGTCTCGAACGACTCCCGGCTCGCCCAGCAGGAGATATTCGGACCCGTGCTTGCCGTCATCCCCTTCGAGGACGAAGAAGAGGCGCTGCGGATTGCCAATGGCTCCAGGTATGGGCTGGCCGCCGGCGTATGGACCAAGGATATGGCGCGCGCCTTTCGCATGTCCGAAGGGATCCAGTCCGGGACGGTGTGGATAAATACCTATCGAGCGCTGAATGTCATGGCGCCGTTCGGAGGGATGAAAGACAGCGGCCTGGGGCGCGAGAGCGGGCAGGAGATGATCAAGTCGTACTTGCAGGCGAAGACCGTCTGGATCAACAACTCCTCCCAGGCGCCTGGCAATCCGTTCGTCATGCGACTGAAGTAGAGAGCGGCCGCCAGGCGGCCTCAAGCCGAGCCGGCGCGGAAGACTGCGCGTCTTCCGCGCCGGGCTCGCGCAACGTCTACTTCAGCGCGGCGCATTCGCTCGCTTGCGGAGAAATGTAGGCTTGCTCGCCGGGAATCGTCGCCACCCGTTCCGACAGGTCCCACTCGCTCTCGCCGTCGGCCTTCACCTTCAACAAGTACATATCGTGGATCAGCATGCCGTCTGCCCGAATGGCGCCGCCCTTCGCATAGAAATCGTCGATTTTCATCGCGCCGAGCTTCGCCCGCACGGCATCGGCCCGGTCGGTGCCGGCCTCCCGGACCGCTTGCAGATAGGCCATCGTGGCGGAGTAGATGGCGGCATGCGGGGCGGTGGGCGCGGCATTCCTGGAAAATTCCAGGTAGCGCTTTTTCCAGTTCCGCGACGCGTCGTCCATGTCCCAATACCAGCCGTCGGTGTAGTGCAGGTCCTTGGCGATATCCACGCCTATGCTCTTCACGTCCGATAGCAGGATGAGCATGCCCGCCAGGCGTTGGCCGGCGGCGACGATGCCGAACTCGTGCGCTTGCTTGATCGCGTTCACGGTGTCCGTCCCGCCATTGGCCAAGCCGATGATCTTTGCACCCGAAGCCTGAGCCTGCAACAGGTAGGAGGAATAGTCCGCCGTATTGAGAGGCACGCGCAGGCTCTTCTTCACCGTGCCTCCCATGCCCGTCACGACCCGTGAGGTATCGCGTTCCAGCGCATGGCCGAAGGCGTAGTCGGCCGCCAGGATGAACCAGGAATCTCCGCCCTCTTTCATGATTGCCGAGGCCGTTCCCGTTGCCAGGGCGTAGGTGTTGTAGCCGTAATGCACGCCGTACTTCGTGCAGGCCTTGCCGGTGAGATCGATCGCCCCGGGGCCCGTCGCAATCGTGATCCTGCCTTTGTCTTCCGCCAGCTTCTGCACGGCGAGCGCCACCGAGGAGTTCGTGAGGTCGGTAATCATGTCGACGTCGGCCGTGTCGAACCACTGGCGCGCCGTCGCCGAGGCGATGTCGACCTTGTTCTGGTGATCGGAAAAGATCACCTCGATCTTCTTGCCCAGCACCGAGCCGCCGAAGTCCTCGACCGCCATTTTCACCGCGGCGACCGCTCCCGGCCCGCTGAACCCGCTGGAGTACATGCCCGACATATCGCCGAGCACGCCGATTTTGACGACATCGCCCGAAATGCCATCCGCCGCCTGGCTGGGCGCGAAGGCCGTGGCCATGGCGGCGGCAAGAACGCGCAATCCGACTTTGAACATGTCTTTCTCCATGCGATGAGATTCGCGGCCCGCTAGGCCGGGATCAGCACACCCTTGCCCGTCGTCTGGGTGTCGAAGAGGCCGTAGGCTTGCTCCGCCTGCTCCAACGGCCAGGAATGCGTGAAGAGCCGGTCGACATCGATCCCGCGCTCGGCGACGAAACGCGCGCAGTCCGCCTGGCCGCTCCGGCTGAAAGTCCAGCTGCCGTAGATCGACAGCTGCTTGCGGTTCATCTCGGTGCTCACATCGATCGTCACATTGCCCCCCTCGCCGAGGAAGACCACGCGCCCCCACTTGGCGGCGCTGCGCACGGCCGCGGATCGGGCCGCCGATGAGCCGGTGCAGTCCATGGCGCACGCCGCGCCTCGTCCGCCGGTGGCCTCGATGATGGCGGCGGCGGGATCCTCGGCGCGGGCATTGATCACGCAATCGGCCCCAAACTCCCTGGCGCATTCCAACCGGCTGTCGTCGAAGTCCAGCGCGATAACGCGAGCCCCCATGGCCACGGCCAGCTGCGTCCCGCTCAGCCCGACCGGCCCCTGGCCGAAGATCGCGATGGTGTCTTCGCCGCGCAGGCCCAGGCGATGCAGGCCGCCCCAGGCCGTGCCTGTCCCGCACGAAATGGCGGCCCCGGCCTGGAACGACAGCTCGTCGGGCAGCGCGACGAGGGAGTCGGCCGGCACCTTCATATACCGGGCATGCGCCCCGTCGCCATTCGCGCCGAAGGTGATCGAACCCTCGTCGCACATCTGGGTCCAGCCCGTGCGGCAAGGATTGCAGCAACCGCAACCGGCGTAATGATGGTTCATGACGCGCCGGCCGATACGCGCCAGCGGAGAGGTCACGCCCGGCCCCGCCTCGCACACGATGCCGCAAGGTTCATGGCCCGCAATCACCGGCGCGCCCGATGCGGACGCGAAACCGATCGCGCTGGCGCCGTCGCTGGCTCGATAGTATTTGAGGTCCGTGCCGCACATGCCCGAGGCCTTGATCTCGATGATCACCTCGCCAGGACCCGGCGTGGGGTCCGGCACGTCTCTGATCTCCACTTTCCGGTCACCCAGAAAATACACTGCGCGCATGGATGCACCCCTGCTTCGTTAGGGAATCGGGAAGGAACGGCGAACTGCTCAGGCCTGCAGCGCGTGCTTGAAGCGATCCGTTATCGTCGCCCCATCTCTTTCGGGCACGGTGCGCGGCTGGTCGCCCGGCTCGATCTTCAACACGGCGACCAGGGTGCCGCAACGCTCATGGATCTTTTCGCGCAAGGTGTCCAGGACGTCCGCCGAGTAGCAGGTCGACGCGTCTTCCAGTCCGCAGGCGCGGGCGACAGCGGCCAGGTTCGTACCGAACCCGGTAGCGGTTCGCTGCATCCCGGTCTCGGCGTATTGCTCGTTGTCGAGGATGACGATGGAGAGATTCGGCGGGCGATGCTGGGCGATGGTCGAGAACGCGCCCAGCCCCATCAGCATCTCGCCGTCCCCGGTGAAGACGGTCACGGGGCGCTCCGGTTGCGCAAGCGCCAGCCCCAGGCCCACCATGGCAGCCGACCCCATGGCGCCCCAGTCGTAGAAGTTCAGCGGATGGTCGCCGGCGGCGAACACGTCGTAAACCGGGGAGCCCAGCCCGGCCACCACCAGCATATCCGCGCGCCCTTGCAGCAGTCGGGCCACGGCGGGCCTGCGTTCGATTCGTGTAGTCATGTCAGCAACGGTTTCGGATTGGCTTACTTCGACCAGTTCTTGCGGCCGATCAGCCGCTGGGACAACAGCACCGCGACGCTGCGCCTGGAATGGAAGGCTTGGTCCATGGCCCCCGCGCACAGATCTCCCACGCCATCCGCCGACTCGGCGCGGAAGACGTCGAACCCCATCAGTTCGAGCGCGGCGCCAGCCCGTTTTCCCATCGGTATCTGCCACGGGATGTACTCCGCGAACTCGCCTCGCATGGTGACGAGCAGCACCAGGGGCATGCGGCAATTCTCGGCCAGGGAAAAGAGATTGAGGCAGTTGCCGACGCCGGACGATTGCATCAGCAGCGCGCTGCGCACGCCGCCGAGCCACAGCCCCGCGGACAGGCCCACGCCCTCCTCTTCGGTGGTCAGCACCGTCGTGCCGATCGACGGATCGTCGGCGCAAAGGTTGATGAGTCCGCGATGCCCTCCATCGGGCACGTAGGCAACGTGTCCCACGCCGCATCCCTGGAAGGCGGCGTGTATATCCTTTTGCCAAGGACGTATGGCTTGGTCGAGGTCTGCTGTCATCGGTTCTTGAGGAGTGGAATCGGTCGTGGTGTTTCACCGGATTAAACTCGTCCGGTCACTCATCCGACAAATTGATAATGCGTATATCATCATTGATATGATGAATAGCCCTGGCCGGGCCCAGCCTCAAGTCCGATCGCGAATGCGATCACGCCAGGAACAGTCGCCTGGCCATGCGCGGCGGTGCGCGGCCGCCGCCGCGCATGGGGTCATCCTTCGGCGCAAGCGTCGCTGCGCGGCCCGCGCGGGGAGCGCGGGCCGTTGGAATCGCTAGGCCGCCTCGCCCCCCAACAGCAGATGCTCGTCATCGACGACCGTCGGCCGCTGCTGGGCATGGAACCCTTCCGTGTATACCGCTTCCGGCTTCGCGCCCAGGCGCAGGGCCGCCTCGACGCTCGCCGTGACAAAGCCCGGGCTGCCGGCCGCGAATACCGTATGCCTGGACAGGTCCGCGGCCACGGCGGGCAGGACGTCGCCGACGCGGCCCGCGAGGCAGCCGTCGCGCTCTTCCCGGGTCAGGGTGACGCGGTAATCGAACTTCCGATGCCTGGCCCGCCACCACGCCAGCAGACCCAGCCCGTACACGTCTTCAAGCGTGCGCGCCGAGACCAGCAGCATCACCGGCTGGCGGAATCCGCGCCGCATGGCCGCCTCGGTCAGGGCGAGTATCGGCGCGAGCCCGGTGCCCGCGGCCAGGCAGAGTATCGGGGAGTCCACCGCGGGATCGCCGATGAACGTGCCATAGGGCCCCGAGAGCTTGATGCCCTCGCCCGGCATCAGCGTGTCATGCACCCACGCGCTGGTAGCGCCGCCCTCCATCAGGGCCACCTGCAAGACGAGCTCGCCGTCGGGACGCGGCGCGTTCGAAACCGAGTAGGCCCGGGGCGGGATGCCGGCATCCGGATTGCCCAGCATCACATACTGGCCGGGCCAGTAGCGCATGGGCTTGCCCAAGGGGCGCAGGCGCAACTCCATGACGCGCGGCGTCAGCCGCCGCTTGTCCGTCACGACGAACAGCATGTTCTCGCGCGGCGGGAAAAGCTTGGGCCGCGCGTCGGCGGTGCCCCACTCGATCTCCAGGTTGTCCGCCAGCGGCTTGGCCATGCACATGAGGCCATAGCCCTGGGCGCGCTCGTCGGCGGTCAGGGCCATGTCGAGCACGGTGCCCTGGTCGAAGGCGCCCGCAAGCACCTTGACCTTGCATTCGCCGCAGGCCCCTGCGCGGCAGTTGTTCGGTAACGCATATCCCGCCCGCTCCAGCGCGGTCAGCACCGTATCGCCGGGCGAGCACTCCACCGTCCTGCCGGACGGCTGTATCGTGATGATTGCCATGTCTAGGCTGCTCCCTGTGCGGCCGGCGGAATGCGAATGCGTCCGCCGGCCGCCTCGCCATGTGCTCAAAACACGGGAATGATGTCTTCCAGGTCCACGTCCGAGACTTCCTGCCCCGTGATGCCGACTTCGGGAATGGCGGGGAACGGGATGTTGTAGCGATCCAGGACGCTCTTCAGGTTGATCATCGCGTTGCGCCAGTTCTCCAGCTTGGCCTCATAGCTGGGGATGCCGAAGCCGGCGGCGCGAGCCACCTCTTCCGCCTCGCGCTGGTTCGCGATGAAGTCGGCGGGCAGGTCCCAGAATTCCATCGGCGGCTCGAACAGCACCGCGGACAGGAACAGATAGCCCGCGCGGATCTGCTTGGTCACCACCGCCTTGATGTCGTCCTTGAGGCCGGGATAGTCGCGCTCCATGACGGCCATGCAGATCGCCATGTGGCGCCCCTCGTCGCGGCCGATGTTCTTGAAGCCTTCCTTGAACACGGCCTCGCGCGAGTTTTCGTACATCTGCTTGAAGATCGTCGCGGCCGCGATTTCGCCCATCAGGAACGAGCTGAACAGCACGGCGAGGTCATACTTGGGCACGGCCTTCTTGTAGCCTGTCCAGTAGCGGGCGCCGTTGAAATACAGCCACTGCGCGTTCTTCTGCAGCCGCTTGCCCAATTCGGTCTTGGGCACGTAGGTCAGGGGATCGGAATGGCCGAGCAGGCGCGTGATCGCCAGGCCGCACATGATCTCGTGGTTCTGCTCGTCGCGCGTGACGGAGAAGAAGCATTTGCGAACGACGTCTTCCTCGTGCACCTCGTAGGTCTTGATCAGGGCCTCGGCGAACACGGGCGGCGCCGACGCGTCGAACACGGACAGCAGCGTCCACCAGTAGGCGATCGATTCGCGCTCTTCCCAGGTATAGCTTTCCAGGTCCAGGGTATCCCAGGGCAGCTTCTCCGGATCCCAGTTCTCGCGCAGCGATGCCTCCCAGACCTCCTGCAGCTTCTTGGTCTTACAGACCCAGGACAGCGGGTACACATTGGGCTGCTCTATCGGGGGCGGCAGTTCCTGCGTGGCCGCATAGCGTTGCTTTTCCATGGCTACATTTCCTCCTCGGTTGTGCGTGGCACGGTTCGATCGCGGGGATCGCGACCCGATTACGTGATACCAAATTTATTGGTTTCTTTATTTTTCTGTATCACTTTATCTGGTGCAAAGTATGGAACCAGAGGCGCGGCGGTGTCCATCAACGCAACGCAGGAACATTGATATAGATCAAGCCGATGCCTGCCGCATTGCCCGGTCCATGCGCAAAGCCCGGCACCTGCGCGTGCAAAGTTTCAGAATTTGGGTATACTTCCGCCTCTCTTGCAAAGAACAGCTGCCGGATCGGATCGATCCAGAGGCGTTCGGCGCAGGAAAATGCGGGAGTAGCTCAGTTGGTAGAGCGCAACCTTGCCAAGGTTGAGGTCGCGAGTTCGAGACTCGTCTCCCGCTCCAGATTTCGATTTCCAGCCGCCTTAGCGGTTTCCTGGAAGTCCAGGAAAAAGGGCCCCCGGGCCCTTTTTTCATTTCGACGGATCTCCTTCGCTGCCGGCACCGCCGGCCATGCGACCCGGAATCCCGCCGTCGCCGGCGAAATCGACCGGCAAATCCGCAACCGCTCACAGTGCCTCCAGTCACGTACATGGGGTAACCTTCTGGTTGCACAAATCAGAGGTGTTGGAAAGAACAATGGGTTTTGAAAAACTTGCCGACCTGCGAGAGCAGCTCCGGGCGCAAGCTCAGCAAGCGGCGCCGGCCCAGCCGAAGGCGGCGGGCCAGGCCAAGCGCCGGGAATCTTCCAAGCAGCGGGACCCCTCGAAGCAACGAGATCCCGCCAGGCAGCGTGAGTCCGCAAGAAAGCAGGAACCCGCCAAGAAGCGCGAGCCCGTCGATCCGACGGTCGAAGCGATCTGGCGCCTGCAGAAGCAGTTCCCGCTGGCTTTCCCGAAGAATCCCGCGCCCAAGGTGCCGCTCAAGGAAGGCATCCTGGCGGATGCCGCGCAGCATCTCGATGCGCTGTCCATGACGGAAGAGCAGCTGAAGCTGGCCATTGCCGCCTGGTGCAAGGGCAGCCGCTACTGGGCCTGCCTGACGGAAGACGCGCCGCGCGTCGACCTGCAAGGACAGCCCGTCGGCAAGGTGACCGCGCAGCAGGCCGCTTACGCGCGCCGGCAGGCCAGCCGCCGGCCGGGCGGCCCCAAGGGCCGTCCCGCGAAGAAGGCCGCCGCGCCGCAAGCCGCGGCAGCTGCCCCGCAGCCCGCCGATGCCCAGCCCGCCGACACGCAGCCTGCCGAAACGCCCTGACCCCGATCCGGGCGCGGACGTACCCCGGCGCCCGCGCGACTATTCGCGCGGGCGCTTTTTTCTTTCCGCGTTTTTTCACCTACGCAGCACAAGTCAAAATTTCTGTGTATAATCGCTGTCTTTGGTGAACACGGCCCTTTCTGAAAGCGCTTCAACGGAAGACTTCAGGAAACGCACCAAAGCGGCGATGCAGCAATGCATGCGCATATGCGGGAGTAGCTCAGTTGGTAGAGCGCAACCTTGCCAAGGTTGAGGTCGCGAGTTCGAGACTCGTCTCCCGCTCCAAATACAAAAAGGAAGCAACGGCCAACACCGCGCTTCCTTTTTTCTTGAAGTGCTGGCGCAATGGCAGAGTGGTTATGCAGCGGATTGCAAATCCGTGTACGTCGGTTCGATTCCGGCTTGCGCCTCCAGCAGCTTCCCTGCATCTCGTTACCCTTCCCTACGCCCCGTCAATCGAATGATTGCTATGGTGACGCCGTTTTCATTTGACGACGATCCCATGCGCACCATTCCGAGTTCCCGCTCCCGCCTTCCCTCCCCGCTGCTGGCCTTGTCGGCCGCCGCTGTGTTCGCGCTGGCGCCGATGGCGGCGCAGGCCGATTCGGACAAGCATCGCCATCGGCATGGCCGCGAATACAAGGAGCAGTACTGGGACGGCGCCTGTAAAGTCGAGCGCAAGTGGAAGCGCAACGGCGACTACCAGGAAAAGCGCAAGTGCCGCGACGAATACCGCTACGGCTACGCGCCGCAGCCGGTCGTGGTGCCCGTGATGCCGGCGCCCGCCATCGTGATCAACCCGCCCCCCATCATCATTCGCCCCTGACCATGGATCAATCGGTGAAAGACGCCCTGGTCCGCTGGCCCGACGTGCCAGCGGTCTACGGCTGGCTGTCGCTGGACGCCAGGGGCCGCTGGCGCCTGCATCCGCAGGGCCAGTCCGCGCAAGGCGGGCCGGGCGAGTCGATCACCAACAGCCAGATCCTGGCATTCATCAACCGCAACTACGATCATGACGAAGCGGGCCGCTGGTATTTCCAGAACGGCCCGCAACGGGTGTACCTGCGGCTGGACGCGGCGCCCTACACGCTGCGGCTGAGCGACGACAACCTCCGCCTGCTCACCCATACCGACGCCACGGTCGACGCGGTCGATGCCTGGCGGCTGGACGACGCCGGCCAGCTGTACGCGATGACGCCGCTGGGGGCCGGCATCGTGCTGGACCGCGACCTGCCCATGCTGCTCGAAAAGCTGGTCACCGAAGACGGCGCGCCGCTGCTCGATGCGCTGGCCGGCCTGGCTCCCGGCGACACGCTGGGGGTCGCCTTCCCCGGCGCCTATGCCGCCGCGCCCTTGTCGGCCGTGGCGCGACAGGACGTCGCGCGCGAACTCGGTTTCGATCCCGATCCCAGGCCCTAGCTTCAGAACATGCCGTTGGCGTTGGCGGACCGCTCGGGAATGGGCTGCACCGCATCCCAATGCTCGACGATCTTGCCCTGCTCCAGGCGGAAGATGTCGACGATGGCGCTCCCACGCGTGCCGGGTTCGCGCACCGCATGCACGTGCAGGATCACGTAATCGCCATCGGTAAAAACGCGCTTGATTTCGCTGTGCGACCGGGGATACTTTTCGCGCAGGAACGCGACGAACTTGCGGAAGCCCTCGGGCCCGTCCGCGGCGTTCGGATTGTGCTGCACGTAGCGCTCGCCCAGGTACTTCAGCGCGGCGTCCGCGTCCTTCCGGTTCAGGCCCTGCTCGTAGAAGGCCAGCACGGCCGCCTTGTTGGCAGCTTCCTGCCCGGCGGATGCGTGGGCGGCCGGCGACAGGGCGGCGGCCAGCAGCGCCGCGCCCGCGGCGCGCTTGAAGCAAGAAATGGTCAGGAACATGGCGGCCTCCCCTGGCTATGGACTTCGGGTGCGCGCGGCATTCAGCCGCGGCCGCTCTTGCGCAGCGCGAACTTGCCGTCGCCCAGCAGCGCCAGCGCGGCGGCCGCCACCGTCAGGAAGATGGGATATTCCCAGCCGCCGCCCGGATTGCCGAAACCCCAGCCATTGCCGAAGTGCACGGTCGACGCGACGAACAACTGCACGGCCGCGACGGCGGCAACCCAGCGCGGCAGGATGCCCAGGATCAGCATCACGCCCGCGCCGATTTCGAAGAAAGTCACCGGATAGGCCAGCCAGCCGGCGAAGCCGATCTTGGCGAAGAACTGAGCGGTGCCCGGCAGCGTGAAGACCAGCAGCTTGGTCAGGCCGTGGGCCAGGAACATGACGCCGAGCGCGACGCGCAGCAGCAGCGCGGCATAGGGCGCGGTACGGGTTTCAACCATTGCACTCTCCTAGAGCGGTTGGGGAATCGCCCAGGACGGGAAGATTCTTCGGAAGCGCTATTCTTGCGATTCCAAAAACAAAGATAAACATGCAGAATTGCAAATTATTGTTCCCCGATAGGAAACAATCATGGACACCCATACCGCCATGCAGACCTACGCCAAGGTCGTGGAGCTGGGCTCGTTCGCGGCGGCCGCCGACAAGATGGGCCAGGCCCGCTCCGTGGTCACGCGCCAGATCGCCTATCTGGAGCAGAAGTACGGCGTGCGCCTGCTGAACCGCACCACGCGCAAACTGAGCATGACCGACGCCGGGCGCGCCTTCTACGAGCGCGTGCGCCCCATCCTGGCCGAAGTGGCGGACCTGGAGCTATCGCTGCAGGCCGAAGGCCAGCGGCCCAGCGGCCGCCTGCGGGTGAGCGCGCCAGTATCGTTCGGCATCCTGCACCTGGGGCCCGCCATCGCCGAGTATCTGCAGCGCTACCCCGACGTGATCATCGACCTGGACCTCAACGACCGCGTGGTCGACCTGGTCGAAGACGGCTTCGACGTGGCCGTGCGCATCGGCCCGCTGCTGGATTCCTCGCTGGTGGCGCGGCCGCTCGCGCCCCAGCAATTGCTGGTCTGCGCCGCCCCCTCGTACCTGGCGCGCCACGGCACGCCGCAAACGCCGGAAGAACTGAAGCAGCACCGCTGCCTGCACTACGCCTACGCCAGCACCGGCAACGAATGGCATTTCGAGAAAGACGGCGTGACCCACCTGGTCCGCGTGAACGCGGCCCTGCGCGCCAATAACGGGGACGTGCTGCGCACGGCCTCGCTGGCGGGCCATGGAATCATCCTGCAGCCCGAATTCCTGGTGGGCGAGGACATCCGCGCGGGGCGGCTGGTCACCCTGCTGGCCGACTACGCGCACACGCCGATCTCCATGTACGCCATCTATCCCCACCGGCGCTTCCTGTCGCCCAAGGTGCGGTCGTTCGTCGAACACCTGGAAGACCGGTTCGGGACGCCGCCCGTCCCGGCCCCCGGGCGGCGCGCCAGTCCTCGCCGCAGCCGTTAGAATCGTACCCATGACCGCAAAATCGCCCATCGAATACTTCCCCGCGCCGCGCCGTTCGCATTTCTGCAGCCAATGCGGCTCGCCCGTCAATCGCCGGGTGCCCGAGGGCGACAACCGCGAACGCGACATCTGCGATCACTGCGGCGCCATCCATTACCAGAATCCCCGGCTGGTGGTCGGCACGTTGCCGGTCTGGGAGAACCGCGTCCTGCTTTGCCGCCGCGCGATCGAGCCGCGCTACAACACCTGGACGCTGCCCGCCGGCTTCATGGAACTGGGCGAAAGCACCGCGCAGGGCGCGGCCCGCGAAACCCTGGAGGAAGCCGGCGCGCGCATCCGGCTGGGCGAGCTCTACACGATCATCGACCTGCCCCAGATCGACCAGGTTCACGTCTTCTACCTGGCCCAGGCGCTGTCCCCCGACCTGGACCCGGGCCCCGAAAGCCTCGAAGCGCGCTATTACGAGGAATCCGAGATCCCCTGGGACGACCTGGCGTTCCGCACCGTGGCGACGACGCTGCGCCACTATTTCGAGGACCGCAAGCTTGGCGTGTTCGGCCCGCATCACTACACCCTAGAATCGCACCGTTGAAGCTGCCCTGGCTTGCCGTCGACACGCCGTTCCCGCCAGCTGAGTTCGCGCTGACGGATCCGGACGGCCTGCTGGCGGCGGGCGCGGACCTGTCCATCCCGCGGCTGATCCAGGCCTATTCCAACGGCATCTTCCCCTGGTATTCGGAAGGCGAGCCCATCCTGTGGTGGAGCCCCGATCCCCGCATGGTGCTGGCCACCCGGGATTTCGCGCCCTCGCACTCCCTGCGCAAGCTGCTGCGCCAGATCGCCGGCCAGGAATCCCAGGCCGCCCCGCGCGTGCAAGTGCGCGTGGACACCGCTTTCGCGCAGGTGATGGCCGAATGCGCCGCGCCCCGCGACGGCCAGCCGGGCACCTGGATCACCGGCGCCATGCAGCAGGCGTATCGCGCCTGGCACGAGGCCGGATACGTGCACAGCATCGAAACATGGATAGACGGCGAACTGGCCGGCGGCCTCTACGGCATCAGCCTGGGCCGCATGTTCTTCGGCGAATCCATGTTCACCCGCGCGCCCAACGCCTCCAAGGTGGCGCTGGCCTACCTGGTGGGCTACCTCGCCGCCCAGGGTGTCGAACGCATCGATTGCCAGCAGCAGACGCGCCACCTGGCGAGCCTGGGGGCCCGCCCCATCTCCCGCGCGGCCTTCCTCCAGCACATCCGCGGAGCCACGGCGCAGCCTCCCGTCCCGTGGGCGCGCGGCTGGCTGGACAGCGCCGGGCGCCTGCATCCGGAGGCTGCGTCCGGCCCCGGGTTAGGCGTTAATATGTAGCCATCCCGTCACGGGCTTGCCGCCGTCTTCCGGGATCGCCCATGAGCCAGCTCAAAGAACTTCCCTTCTCTACCCTACAGTTCTACGCAACCGCTCCCTACCCTTGCAGCTACCTGCCGGGTCGCCAGGCTCGGTCGCAGGTCGCCGCGCCCGGCCACCTGATCAACGCGGGCACGTATTCCCAGCTGGTGGAACAGGGTTTCCGCCGAAGCGGGCTTTTCACCTACCGTCCCCATTGCGACAACTGTCACGCCTGTATCCCGGTCCGCGTGGATGCGGCGGGCTTCGAGCCCAACCGCAGCCAGCGCCGCGCCTGGCGCCAGCACCAGGACCTGCAGTCCTTCGTGGCCGAGCTGGCCTGGTCGCCCGAGCACTACCGGCTCTATACGCGCTACCAGCAGGGCCGCCATCCGGGCGGCGGCATGGACGAAGACAGCCGCACGCAGTACGCGCAGTTCCTGCTCACCAGCCGGGTCAACACCCGGCTCGTGGAATTCCGCACGCCGGAGGGCGTGCTGGTCATGGTGTCCATCATCGACGTGCTGGACGACGGCCTGTCCTCCGTCTACACCTTCTACGATCCCGACATCGCCGGCAGCCTGGGCACCTACAGCATCCTGTGGCAGGTCGAGCAGTGCCGCAGCCTGAATCTGCCCTGGCTGTACCTGGGCTACTGGATCGCCGACAGCCGCAAGATGTCCTATAAGTCGAGCTTCCACCCCGCCCAGTTCCTGGTCGACGGCGCCTGGCGCGACCAGCCCGCGCCGCCCGCCCCCTGATTCGCCGCGTCGCGGCGTCCGCCGAGCCCGGCCGGATGCTGGGCCGCCAGAATTCGCTCTACAATTCCGCCCCATGTCTATCCTCTTCCACGCCTATCCCCTGGCCCGCCCGGCGCTATTCGCCATGGACGCGGAAACCGCCCACGAAGTGACCCTGTCCGGCCTGCAGCGCGCCTATGAATGCGGCGCCACGCGCAAGCTGCTGCACGCGCAGCCCCAGGCGCCCTGCACCTTGATGGGGATGCGGATGGCCAATCCGATCGGGCTGGCGGCCGGGCTGGACAAGAACGGCGCCTACATCGACGCGCTGGGCAACCTGGGATTCGGTTTCATCGAGGTGGGCACGGTCACGCCGCGCGCGCAGCCCGGCAACCCCAAGCCCCGCATGTTCCGGCTGCCGCGCGCCAACGCGCTCATCAACCGCCTGGGCTTCAACAACCAGGGGCTGGATGCGTTCCTGGCCAACGTGCAGCGCAGCGTCTGGCGCACGCAGGGGGGGATCCTCGGGCTGAATATCGGCAAGAACGCGGACACGCCGATCGAGCGGGCCGCGGACGATTACCTGATCGGGCTGGAAGGCGTGTATCCCTACGCCGACTACGTCACGGTGAACATTTCTTCGCCCAACACCAAGAACCTGCGCGCGCTGCAAAGCGGCGACGAACTCTCGGCATTGCTGGCCCAACTGGCGGACAAGCGCAAGGCGCTCGAAGACCGGCACCAGCGGCGCGTGCCGATGGCGGTGAAGATCGCCCCCGACCTCACGCGGGAACAGATCGACGCCATCGCCGACACGCTGCCGCGCCACGGCATCGACGGCGTCATCGCCACCAACACCACGCTGTCGCGCGACGCCGTGGCGGGCCAGGCGCATGCCGAGGAAGCGGGCGGCCTGTCCGGCGCGCCAGTGCATGAGTTGTCGTTGGCGGTGATCCGCCGGCTGAAGGAACAATTGGACGGCAGCCTGGCCATCATCGGCGTGGGCGGCGTGCTGTCGGGCCGCCAGGCCCGCGAGAAGATGGAAGCCGGCGCCGACGCGGTCCAGCTTTACACCGGCCTGATCTACCGCGGCCCGGCGCTGGTGGGCGAATGCGTGCGGGCGGTGGCCCGCTGAAGGGCAAAAAAAAAGGGGCCACCCGGTGGGTGGCCCTAATTCCAGCTCTGCTCTGTCACTCAACAGTACTACATTACTGCGGTTTGCGCACCATCGCGCGCCAAATACTTAGGCGCTGCGGCGGCTGCGGGCGGCAACCTTGGTGGCGGCGTCGGCAGCGTCCGAGGCAGCCTTGAAGGTCGCGTTGGCGGCGGCGTTCAGGTTCGACTCGGCGACTTCGGCGGCCTGCTTGGCGGCCTTGGTCATCGAATCGTAGGCGCTGGTCGCGGTGGCCAGCGAGGACTTGATCAGGGCGACGGCGCTTTCGGAACCGGTCGGGGCGTTCTTGGAGAACTGGTCGACCACGTCGCTCAGCTGCTGCTGGCTTTCGGCGATCTGTTCTTCGGTCAGCTTGACCAGGTTGCCCTGCACGCCGGCGACGATGTCATACACGTGCTTGGTGTAGGCCATGGCCTTTTCGGCGCCCGGCTGCAGCAGGCCCGACGCGAAAGCGGCGGCTTCCTGCGGATCCTTCAGTTCGGTGGCTTGCTGCGACTTCTGGGCGACTTCGTCCAGGGTGGCGCGCACGACCTTCAGGTTCAGCTCGACCAGCTTTTCGAAGCCGGCGAACACGGCCGATTGGGCGGCCACGAGGGTATTGATGCTGGCCTTTTGACGGTCCAGGACTTGTTGCGGAATGGCGCTCATAGAATGCTCCTCGATGGGTAGCCGGGGCTATCCGGCGAATAAGGATGGTTGTCTGCGACGAAAAAAGGAAACGTGCGCGGAAACTGGTACTACAAGCTACCGCCGGCCCGTTTGATGCACTGCACAATTGACATTCTAGACTGGGAAAAAAACTTGTCAAGGAGTTTTTGTGCGGTGCAATAAATGTTTGCACTTTGACGGTGCATGCCTGCCCGGCGTTTGATCCGGCACAAATGTTGCATTGCTTGGGGAAATACCGGACGTGACGGCGTATCAATTCTTTTCTACACTGCTTTCACGCTGATGACAGATAAAGACAAACGATAAGTCACCCGGCAATAACTAAATCGCAGCAAGCAAAACCCTGCAACTGGAGACTCCATGACCCTCATTCCCCGCACGCTTACGGCCCTGCTCGCGGCCGGCGCCATGCTCGCTGCCGGCGCCGCCCAGGCGGACTATCCGGATCGCCCCATCAACATGGTGGTGCCTTTCGCCGCTGGCGGCCCGACGGACAACGTCGCGCGCTCGCTCGCGGAAGCCATGCGGCCGACTCTGGGCCAGACGGTCGTGGTCGAAAACAAGGGCGGCGCCGGCGGCACGATCGGCACGACCCAGGTCGCGCGCGCCCAGCCCGACGGCTATTCCGTCCTGCTGATGCACGCCGGCTTCTCGACGGCGCCGTCGCTGTACAAGAACCCCGGATACGACCCCTACAAGAGCTTCGAGCCCATCGGCCTCGTGGTCGACGTGCCGATGACCATCATCGCGCGCTCGGACTTCCCGCCCAACACCATCCAGGAACTGGCCGAGTACGTTAAGCAGAACAAGGACAAGGTCTCCCTGGCCAACGCCGGCATCGGCGCCGCCAGCCACCTGTGCGGCACCATGCTGGTCGAGGCGCTCGGCGTGCAATTGCTGACCATCCCCTACAAGGGCACCGCGCCGGCCATGAACGACCTGCTGGGCAAGCAGGTGGACCTGCTCTGCGACCAGACCACCAACACCACGCAGCAGATCGACAGCGGCAAGGTGAAGGCCTACGCCGTCACCAGCCTCAAGCGCGTGCCCACGCTGCCCAAGCTGCCGACCATGGACGAATCCGGCTACAAGGGCTTCGAAGTGGGTATCTGGCATGGCATGTGGGTGCCGAAGGGCACGCCCAAGCCGGTCGTGGACAAGCTGGTCAAGAGCCTGCAGGCCGGCCTGGCCGATCCCAAGTTCCAGGAACGCATGAAGCAGCTGGGCGCGACCGTGCTCACCGCCGAAGCCAATCCGCAAGCCCTGGAAGCCAAGGTCAAGCAGCAGGTCCCGCAATGGGCCGAGCTGTTCAAGAAGGCTGGCGTCGAGCAGCAGTAAGCGCGCCCCACCCGCCCTCCGGGGCGCAGCCAAAGGAAAAGCCCCGCGAGGGGCTTTTCCTTTGGGCCCCGTTTGGCCCTAGGGGCGCAGCGCCTCGGCCGCCATGCCCAGGCCGTTGAAGCCCGTGGACACCGAAGGTTCGTAGCCCAGCGCTTCCGAGATGCTGGCGGCGGTGTCGACCAGCGCCTTGATCCATTCGTCCTGCAGGCGCTCGGCGGGGGCCGATATGGACAGGCCCGCCACCAGCTTGCCGGTATCGTCGAAAATGCCGGCCGCGATACAGCGCACGCCGAGTTCCAGCTCTTCGTTGTCGCGCGCGTAGCCATGGCGGCGCACCAGGGCCAATTCCCGTTCCAGGCGGTCCAGGTCGGTCAGGCTGTTGCGCGTGTGCCCGGCCAGGCCGGTGCGCAGCGCATAGGCCCGGACCTGACGGGCATCGCCGGTGGACAGGAACAGCTTGCCGGTGGAGGTCAGGTGCAGGGGCGCCCGGCCGCCGATGGCACGCACCACCTGCATGCCCGAGCGCTCGCTCCAGGCCCGGTCGATGTAGACGATCTCGTCGCCCTGCTGCACCGACAGGTTGATGGTCTGCCCGGTCAGCTTGTGCAGCGAGCGCATGGCCGAAATGGCCGCCTCGCGCACGTTCAACCTGCCCTTGACCAGCGAACCCAGCTCCAGCAGGCGCATGCCCAGCTGGTACAGGCCGTTGTCCACACGCTCGACGTAGCGGCCCACGACCAGGTCGTTCAGGATGCGATGCGCCGTGGACGCATGCAGGCCCGTGGTGGCGGACAATTCCTTGAGCGTCACGGGATCCGGCTGCGCGGCCAGGGCGTCGAGCAGCCGCATGGCGCGCTCGATCACCTGGATGGCAATGGGATGGGCGGAAGCGCCTTCGGTTTCGGCGTCCAGGGGATTGCGGGGGGTCGGAAGACGGGCCATGGGAAGATTGGGGGCTAGCGCCGCTTGGCCGAAAGAAACCGGCCTTGCGGCGACGCAGCAAACAGTTCTTTCCCGTATTGTGAAATTTACCTGGCCGTTTGGCAATCGGTTTTTTAGGAATAAAATGGGGTCCGCCCCCGTTTGTTCAGCTTATGTTCAGACTGCTGGCGGAGCCGCCAGCTTGCCCCCGAGGCGCAGCACCTCGGCCCGCAGGAACTCCAGGGCTGCCGCCGCCCCCTCGGGATCGCCCTTCACGCCCAGCTCGATATGGGGCGTGCCGCCGGCCTCGCCCACGCTGGGCAGGCTGAAGGCCCGCACCCCGGGCCAGCGCGTTTCCACGCTGACCATGGCCGGCGTGATGCGCGATTCGGGCATGCTGAAAACCAGGAAGGAATGCTCCGCATGGACCTTCACATGCTGCAGCGCACGATAGCGGGTGTCGAGCGTCCATTCCAGCATCGGCCAGGCCATGACGGGAAAGCCCGGCACGAAGGTGTGGTCTCGGATGAAGAAACCGGGAATCCGGTTGTAGGGGTTCGGCACGATCTCGCACCCTTCCGGGAACACGCCCATCTGCAGGCGCTGCTGGTTCTCGGGCGCGCTCATGTCGGCCGTGCCCTGCCCCTTTGCGGCCATCTCGGCCGTGCGCAGCGCGATGGCCTGTTCGGCCTCGGGATGCAGCGCCAGGGGCAGGCCCAGCGCCGCGGCGGCGGCCTGGCGCGTATGGTCGTCCGGCGTGCCGCCGATCCCGCCGCAGGAGAACACCACGTCGCCCGAGGCGAAACTGCGCCGGTAGGCGGCCGCCAGCGTGTCGCGGTCGTCGGGCAGGATTTCCGCCCAGCCGAGCTGCATGCCGCGCGCGCTCAAGAGCTCGACGACCTTGGAGAAATGCTTGTCCTGACGGCGCCCCGAGAGGATTTCATCCCCGACGATGATGAGGCCGATGCGGCGGGCGGCGGATTCTGCGGCCATGTCCGATTCCAGAAGGTGAGTGGGATGACGCCGGTCAGACGTCGATGACGCGGTCCTGGCGCAAGCGCTTGAGCGCTTCCAGTCCGTAGTGCGCGTAGACCAGCGCCGAGAATACCGGCAGGATGATCCACGCGGGGGGCAACAGGTTCAGCAAGGAGCAGATGAGGCCGATGGTCCAGAAACCGCCGTTGTTCCGCTCCAGGATGAGCTTGCGTTCGGCCGGGCTGGCGTGCTCCACGATGGCGTCCACGCGCATCATGCGCGAGAACGCGAATGCCCACCAGAAGATCGACAACACCACCGCCATCGGCGGCACGAGCCAGAGCGGCAGCGTCAGCACCCACCCCGCGGCGAAGGCGGCCGACACCCAGACGGCGTTCCAGACGCTGACCGCGGTCGAGAATTTGCCCTGGCGGCCTACCGTGGCGTATTCGCGCTGGCCTACGTGGCGCAGCACCAGCGGCATGACGAAGACCGCCGCGATCGCCAACCCCAGGATACCGGACACCGGCAGCAGGATGGCCGCGGCGATGACCGGGATCAGGTAGATCTTCAGCGAGAACAGGCCCACCGCGACCAGCCATTCGTCGACGCGGTTGACGACATCCCAATGCGACACTTCGGCCCGCAGCCAGTCGGTCAGCGGCGTCCAGAACAGCCACAGCAACAGGAAGGCGCCGAGCAGCGCGATCAGGAACGGCAGCAGGACGGCGAACAGCATCGTCGGGTGGCACTGCGACACCAGCGCGCGCTTGAACGCCTGCCCCACGTTGGCCGCCCCCGTGCCCGCGCTGGAAAGGCGGTCCTGTTCGGGGGTGGCGGAATCGGTGCGCAAAACGGTCATGGCGGCGGAAATGAGGGGGTGGACATCCCGGGTATGATAGTCAAACACGCCCCGATCTGCCCACATGTCTCTACTTGTACCCAACACCGACCAGGATGCGCTGCGCGCGCGCCTGGGCTCGCCCGACACCTGGCTGGTCGCCTGTTTCTGCGCGGCCTGGTGCGACACCTGCGAACAATACAAGCCCAAGCTGCAGGCGCTGGCGCAAGCCATGCCGCAGCATGTCTTCGCCTGGATCGACATCGAAGACCACGCCGAGCTGCTGGGCGAGGAAGACGTCGAGAACTTCCCCACGCTGCTCGTGCAGATCGGCAAGCGCGTGGTGTTCTACGGGCCGATGCTGCCGCATATCGGCCACCTTGAGCGCCTGCTGGAAAGCCTGGACGAACATAGCGCCGCGGTCAGCACCGCCCTGCCCGACCTGCCGCGCCTGCTCGCCGCCTGATCCGGCTGGCGGTTGCCGGCAAGCGAAAAAAAACCGCAGGGCCTTCGGGCCTTGCGGTTTTTTTGTCGCCCGGGCGCGGGCCTCAGGGCTTGCGGCTGCCACCCAGCAGGACGGCGATCTGGCGCTTCGGCGCCGACGAGCCTCCATTGGTTTTGGGCTCGGGCGTTTCGGCCGGCGCGGACGGCGCCGACGGCTCGTAGGGCTTCAGGAAGAAATCGTCCACGGGCTGACGCGGCGCGCTGGAGGAATAGCTGGAGCGGCGGTCGGTGGAGCGGCCGCGTTCGCCCCGGCCTTCGCGCGGCGCCGAGGCGCCGCGGCGGTCCTCGCTGCGGCGATGGCTGCGCGCCACCAGGTCGGCGGGAACGTCCAGCGTGCCGCGCGGCACTTCGCGCTTGATCAGCTTTTCGATGTCGAGCAGGAAGCGCTCTTCGTCGGGCGTGAACAGGGCAATGGCCTCGCCCGAGGCGCCCGCGCGGCCGGTACGGCCGATGCGGTGCACGTAGTCTTCGGCGTTGTACGGCAGGTCGTAGTTGATCACGCAGGGCACGCCGGCCACGTCCAGGCCGCGCGCGGCCACGTCGGTGGCCACCAGCACTTCCAGCTCGCCGGCCTTGAATGCTTCCAGCGCCTTCATGCGGTCGGCCTGGGTCTTGTCGCCATGGATCGATTCGGCCTTGACGCCGTCGCGCTCCAGTTCGCGGGCCAGGCGCGCGGTGCCGATCTTGGTATTCGAGAAGACGATGACCTGGTTCAGGCCGCGCGACTTCACCAGGTGCACGACGGCGGCGCGCTTGGCGTCGCTCGGCATCTTGTAGGCGATCTGCGTGATCGTCGCCGCGGTGGCGTTGCGCGCGGCGACTTCGATCTCGACGGGATGATTCAGGTAGGACCGTCCGAGCTTGCGGATTTCGTTGCTGAAGGTCGCGGAGAACAGCAGGCCCTGGCGCTGCGCGGGCAGCAGGCGGATGATGCGCTCAAGATCCGGCAGGAAGCCCATGTCCAGCATGCGGTCGGCTTCGTCGAGCACCAGGATGCCGACCTGGCTGAGGTTCACGTTCTTCTGCTCGACGTGGTCGAGCAGGCGGCCGGGCGTGGCTACCAGCACTTCGCAACCGCGGCGCAGCGCTTCCTTTTGCGGACCGATATCCACGCCGCCGAACACCACCGCGGAGCGCAGCGGCGTCTGCTTGCTGTAGCGCTTGACGCTTTCGTACACCTGGTCCGCGAGTTCGCGCGTGGGCGTGAGGATCAGCGCGCGCACCGGATGGCGGGCGGGCGATGCGCTGGTGTTGGCCAGCGGCATGAGGCGGTGCAGGATGGGCAGCGTGAAAGCCGCCGTCTTGCCGGTGCCGGTCTGCGCCGCGCCCATGACGTCCCGGCCTTCCACGACAACGGGAATGGCCTGGGCCTGGATGGGCGTGGGGGTGGTGTAGCCGGTTTCGGCGATGGACTGCAACAGCAGGGGATGCAGCCCGAAATCGGCGAACGTCGGCGCGGGCGCTTCAGCGGCGGGTGCTACAGGTTGAGTGGATTCAGTCATCAGGGTTAGGCAGATACCGGGACCAATAAAAAAGAACAAAACGAGAGTGCTGCATGCACTGCACTACATACGCATCGGGACAACCCGAACACGCGCAATCGCATCGCGACGGCACGCAAACGGACGCGAACCGCTGGCGGTATCGCGCGCAATCTGCATCCTGCCTTGCTGGCCAGGCGGCGCATTCTGGATTCGATACTTATGAGGGCAGTACCAGGCCCGGATTGCTGTGGATAACTTGATTTTAGCGCAGCCGCATCGCAGCACGGTCAAGCCGGTCTCCGAAAGGCGTTACAAACCCCCTGCGGCGCGCTCCGAAGTGGTCGCGGGGCATACCCGGAACGTCCACCTGACGGACGCCTCGGATGGGAACCGGACGCTTTTCCCCTCAGCCCGCCAGCCAGCGCAGGCCCCACAGGGCCAGCATGCCCACCACGATGACCAGGACCGCGCTGCGGGTGCGCAGGAAAACCAGGATGGCCAGCACGCCGGCGACCAGCTTGTAGTCGAACGCCGGGCCCAGCCCCGCCTTCCAGGGCAGCAGGTCGGGCACGATGATGGCGGTCAGCGCGGCGGCGGGCGCGTAGCGCAGGGCCCGCCGCACGCCCTCCGGCAGCGGGATGTAGTCGCCGAACAGCATGAAACCGGCGCGGGTCAGCACGCTGCACAGCGCCAGCAGCAGGATGGCGGAATAAACGTAGATTTCGGAAGGCCAGAGGGTCATGAGCGGGCCTTGAAGAAGCGTTCCGCCCAGATGCCGGCAATCACGCCGGCGATCACGGCCGCCGCGAGGCCCAGGCGCAAGGGCAGCACCTGCCCGGTCCAGGCCACCACCCCGGCCGCCAGCATGGAGACCAGCATGGGCTTGGAATTGGCCAGCGGCACCGTGATGGCCAACAGCGCCAGCACGGCCGCGAAATCCAGCGACCAGCCCGCGGGCACCATGGTGCCCAGGTAGATGCCGACGATGGAGGACGCCTGCCAGACGAACCAGCCCGGCGCGATGGCGCCCAGGAAGAACCAGAGCTGCTCGCGCGTGCCGCGCTCGGCCGCGTCGCCGTACCGGGGCATGAACAGCACGAAGCCCATGTCCGTGGTGAAGTAGCCCAGGCCCAGCCGCTTGGGCCAGGAAAGATGGCGGAAATAAGGCTGCAGCGCCGCGCCGAAGATCAGGAAGCGCAGGTTCACGACGCAGCCCGCGGCGAAGATCAGCCAGAGCGGCGCGCCGGTGGCGATGAGCGGCAGGGAGGTCAGCTGCGCGGAACCCGCGTACAGGAGCAGGGTCATCGCCAGCGCCATGGACTCGGTCAGCCCCGACTTGACCATGGCCACCCCGGTGACGAGGCCCCACGTCGCGGTGGCGATCAGGGCGGGGACGATGGCGTGGACGCCGGCACGGAAGGCGGTGGCGCGTTCCCGTCGGACCACGGCCGGATCTTCGATTTCAGGAAGCGCGGATTCAGAGGACAACGGCGGGCCCCTGGCGATTCGGACAGGACGACATGGAAACTCTAAGGAAAAGGAACGCACGACAACCCGTTCGCCCGCCGGAAGCACGATGCGCGGGCCGGGCGGCGCCGCGCCGGAGCGCGAATAGGCGCGTATTGTAACCTCGCTGCTTGATACAATATGCGCCTCAGGTTTCTTGGCGGAGAACACCATGTCGATGGCTGACCGTGACGGTTTCATCTGGTATGACGGCAAGCTCGTCCCGTGGCGAGACGCGACCACGCACGTCCTGACCCACTCCCTGCATTACGGCCTGTCGGTATTCGAGGGCGTGCGCGCCTACCGCTCCGAGATCGGCACCGCCATCTTCCGCCTCGAAGACCACACCAACCGCCTGTTCAACTCGGCGCACATCTACCAGATCCCCATGCCCTTCGATCGCGACACGATCAACGAGGCCCAGCGGACGGTCGTGCGCGAAAACCAGCTGGAATCCGGCTACCTGCGCCCCCTGGTGTTCTACGGCCCCGAAAAAATGGGCGTGTCGCCCAAGGGCGCCCGGGTGCACGTGGCGATCGCCGCCTGGCCCTGGGGCGCCTACCTGGGCGAGGAAGCCCTGTCCCAGGGCATCCGGGTCAAGGTGTCGTCGTTCGCGCGCCAGCACGTGAACGTCACCATGCCGCGCGCCAAGGTGGCCACCACCTATGCCAATTCCATCCTCGCCAATACCGAGGCCCTGCAGGACGGCTACGACGAAGCCCTGCTGCTGGACACCGAGGGTTTCGTGGCCGAGGGCTCCGGCGAGAACCTCTTCATCGTCAAGGACGGCGTGCTCTGCGAACCGGAGATCGCCTCCGCCCTGACCGGCATTACCCGCAATACCATCCATGCGCTGGCCGCCGACCTCGGCCTGCGCGTGGTGACCAAGCGCCTGACGCGCGACGACGTCTACATTGCCGACGAGGCCTTCTTCACCGGCACGGCCGCCGAAGTGACGCCCATCCGCGAAGTGGACAACCGCCAGATCGGCTCCGGCCGGCGCGGCCCCATCACCGAGCAACTGCAGAAAGCGTTTTTTGACATGGTGAATGGCCGCAACCCGAAGTACCATCACTGGCTGAGCAAAGTCTAATCCGAGCGGCCCGGTCCCCGACCCGGCCGCGCCCTAGCCCCAACCTGCCGTTTACCGGTTTTTTTTTCAGGAATATCCATGACCGCTGCTGCCCCGGCCGCCGTCCCCCACCCCCACGAAGTCATCGAAGTCGGCGCGGAAGACCTGCCCGTTTTCTGTCCCGGCCCCAAGGCGCCGCTCTGGAGCATGCATCCCCGCGTCTTCCTGGACGTGGCCCGCACCGGCTCGGCCAGCTGCGCCTACTGCGGCGCCGAATACCGCCTGAAGGCCGGCACGGTGCTGCACGGCCACGGGCACTGAGCGCCGTCCTCCAACGCCTACCCGTTTTCCGCAGCCATGTTCGCCACGCCCGAAGAAGCAGAACACGCGTTCTACGAAGCCCTTGAGCAGGCGGACAGCATCCGCCTGATGCAAGTCTGGGCGGACGACGAGGAAGTCGTCTGCATCCATCCCGGCGGCCTGCGCATCGTCGGCCACTCGGCGGTGCAGGAATCCTGGCAACAGGTGCTGGCCAACGGCCCCCTGCATATCCGCCCGCTGCGGCCGCTGGTCATGCTGAGCATGATGTGCGCGGTGCACGTGCTGGTGGAGCAGGTGGCGGTGCGCACGCGGGAAGGCACGCAATTCGCCAATTGCTACGTCACGAACATCTACCATAAGGGTCCCACCGGCTGGCGCATGGTCATGCACCATGCCTCGCCGGCGCCCACGGAAGCCGGCGTGCTCGATTTGCACGACGTGCCCGATATGCTGCACTGAACCGGGTGGATTCCTCGTTGGCCGCTGCTCGTCTTGATACTACGCCCTGCCCCGTTCCCTCCTGGCTGCCCGGAGGCGATAGCCAGACGGTTTACGCCGCCTTGTTCGCGCAGTATCACCGCATCGCGTTCGTGCGCGAACGGGTGGACACACCCGACACCGATTTCGTCGACTTCGACTGGACCGGTCCGGGGCTGTTCCCGCACAAGGCCGCCGACGGCGCGCCGGTCAGCGGGCAGCGTCCCGTCGTCAACGGCAAGACCGCCGCCGCCCGCTGGATGACGGAAGCGGACTGGAAGTCCCTGCCGCACAACCCCGACACGCCCGCGCTGATCCTGTTCCACGGCCTGGAAGGCGGCAGCAACAGCCGCTATGCGCAATCCATCGCGCATCATTTCCGGGCACGCGGCTGGATCGTGGTGATCGCGCATTTCCGCGGCTGCTCGGGCGTGCCCAATCGCCTGGCCCGCGCCTACTACTCCGGCGACTCGGCCGAAGTGGGCTTCATGCTGGAAACCGTGCGCCAGCGCATCCCGCACGCGCGCTGGCATGCGGTGGGCGTCTCGCTGGGCGGCAACGCGCTGCTGAAGTACCTGGGAGAGCACGCGGAAGACACCCGCTGGCTGACGGCCTGCGCCGGCGTCTCGGCGCCGCTGGACCTGGTGGCTTGCGGCAAGACGCTATCGACCGGCGTGTTCAATCGCCGGATCTACACCGCCCATTTCCTGAAGACGCTCAAGCACAAGGTGCTGGAAAAAGCGCACCGTTTCCCGGGCGCCGTCGATGTCATGCGCATCGCGCACGCGCACGACCTGCGCGAATTCGACGATACCTACACGGCGCCCATGCATGGCTTCCGAAATGCGCTGGATTACTGGACGCGCGCGTCCAGCAAGCCATGGCTGCCGAAGATCGCGGTGCCCACGCTGGTGCTCAACGCCCGCAACGATCCTTTCATTCCGGCCGCGTCGCTGCCCACCCCGCAGGACTGCTCGCCTTCCATCCTGCTGCACCAGCCGACGGACGGCGGGCACGCGGGCTTTCCGACGGGCAGCTTCCCCGCCCACCTCAACTGGCTGCCGCAGCGGCTGGGACGCTTCTTCGAGACCGGGCTGTAAGGCGCGAACCTCGCCCGCCTCGGCTCAGCCCGACTTGAAGCGTTCCAGCAGCTGGCGTTCCTCGGCCAGCTTGTCCTTCACTTCCTTGATCTGCACGTCGATCTGCGACTGCTCGTAGAAGTCGGTGGACATGCCGCGCGCCTGCTGCAGCTGCGATTCCGCGGCCGCGAACGCCCCGGTCATCACGTAGAAGCGCGCCAGATCCCGGCGCGCCGCCACCGGCTTGCCGTTGCGCTCCTCGCTTTGCGCCAGCATCTGGTAGAGGCTGGGTTCATCGTCGCCCCATTGCTTGATCTTGGCGCGCAGATATTCCTGCGCGTCGGCGTGGCGGCCGACGCTTTGCAGCGCCTGGGCGTAGGCGATGCCCAGGGCCCGCTGCTCGGGCCAGCGCTTGGTGGCCGCCTGGGCCAGTTCCAGGGCCCGCGGATATTCCTTGCGCGCCAGCGCCACGTCCACGCTCAGCTTGGCCAGCTGGGCCGAATTGCGACCGTCCGCGGTCGCCAGGCCGAGGTTGCGCTCGGCCTCGGCCAGGTTGTTGCGCTGGAAGGCCTGCAAGGCCAGGCCGTAGTAGGCGGCCGAGCGGCGCACGCCGGACAGGGCCTGGGCCTCGTCCTGCAATTGCTGCCCGGCGGTGCGCAGGCTGACGGCATCGCGCCCCTGCACCACCCGCATCTTGGCCCGCACGTACCAGAAATCGTCGCTGTCCACGTGGCGCGTCGCGGGCAGGCCGCGGACGCGGTTCTGCACGTCGGACATCCGTTCGATGGAAAGCGGGTGGGTGCTGGCCCACGAGCCGCCGCCCGCGCCTTCGTTCAGGCGCGACGCGTTCATCAGGCGCGCGAACATCTGCGACATGCCTTCGGCGTCGTAGCCCGCCTTGGTCAGCATCTGGAAACCGGCGCGGTCGGCCTCGCGTTCCGCGTCGCGCGAAAAGCCCAGCTGCCGGTTGATGGCCGCGGCCTGGCCGAACGCCGCCACCCCCACGGCCAGGTTGCCCCCGCCGCCGGCCAGCGCCGCCAGCAGCGCGCCCGCCAGGCTGGCCAGCATCACCATGCCGTTCTGGTTCTGCTGCGTCATGCCGCGCGCGATGTGGCGCTGCACGACGTGGCCGATTTCGTGCGCCAGCACCGCCGCCAGCTCGGATTCGCTGGCGGAGGACACGATCAGGCCGGTGTTGACGCCGATGTATCCGCCGGGCATGGCGAAAGCGTTGATCTCGGGATCGCGCACGCCGAACATTTCCACTTCAGGCACGGCGCCCGGGGCGTAGGCCGCCAGCTTGCGCCCCATGGTGGTGAGGTACTGGCTGAGTTCGGGGTCGTCGACGTAGGTCGGATCGCGCCGTCCCTGGGCCATGATGGCCTGGCCCAGGCTGCGCTCCAGCATGGGGGACAGTTCAGCCGCGGAGGCCGCGCCCATGGAGGGCAGCCCCATGGGCTGCGCCCAGGCGGCTACCGGGATGCCGGGCGCGATCAGGGCGACGGAGAGGCCGATGATTGCGCCTCGTTTCGCAATCGAGCAAATGGAGGGCATTTTCCTGCGGTTCATAAGCCTATGATAGCGATGAGCTTAAAATGTTTCATCGATCCCCCCAACGAGGTGTCAATGCGTCCCGTCCGTAAAGCCGTTTTCCCCGTCGCCGGCATGGGCACGCGCTTCCTGCCCGCCACCAAGGCGATGCCCAAGGAAATGCTGCCCGTGGTCGACAAACCGCTGATCCAGTACGCCGTGGAAGAAGCCGTCGCCGCCGGCATCACCGACCTCATTTTCGTGACGGGGCGCAACAAGCGCGCGATCGAAGACCACTTCGATTCGGCTCCGGAACTGGAATCCGACCTGGAAAGCAAAGGCAAGCACGAGCTCCTGGCCATGGTGCGGGGCATTCTACCCGCGCACGTCAACTGCCTGTACATCCGGCAATCGGCGCCCCTGGGCCTGGGCCACGCGGTGCTGTCGGCCGCGCCCGCCGTGGGCGACGAACCGTTCGCCGTGCTGCTCGCCGACGACCTCATCGATTCGGACACCCCCGCCCTGAAGCAACTGGTGGACGTCGCCGTCGCCCAGAACGCCAGCGTGCTGGGCGTGCAGGACGTGCCCCGCGCCGACACCCGCAAGTACGGCATCGTGGCCACCCGCGAAGGAGACGCCCGCTCGGACGGCCGCACGGAACGCGTCACCCATATCGTTGAAAAACCCGATCCCGAAGCCGCGCCCTCGACCCTCGCCGTGGTGGGCCGGTATGTGCTGGAAGCCGCCATCTTCGACCACCTGCGCTCCACCAAGATGGGCGCCGGCAACGAGATCCAGCTCACCGACGGCATCGCCTCGATGATGCGGGAGCGCGCCGTGTTCGCGCACCGCTATGAAGGCGTGCGCTACGACTGCGGCAGCAAGGCCGGCATGTTCCAGGCCACGGTGGCGCTGGGCAAGAAATATCACGGCCTGGAGCCGGAATGATCGCGGGCGCGACGCCCGCCTAGACCGACACCGCGCGCGCCTTGGCGCGCGCCTGGGCATCGCGGTCCGCCTTGCGCAGCCGCCCCTTGGCGGATAGCCGCATCAAGGTCCCCAAGGCCACCATCAGGCCGATCACCTCGACCAGCGCGGCCGGGATCCACATGGTCAGCCCGCCGATGGTCTGGTCCGTCTGGGCCGACATCGCGATGGCGCGGCCGCACAGCTCGAACAAGGGATAGATATCGCTTTCGGTGAAGGCGATGACCGCGCCCGCCACCATCTGCGGCAGCATCGTCAGCACCGGCGAAATGACCCGCCCGCCGGGCGTCATGGCCGCGGGCGGCGCGGGCCGGCGGTCCAGGATCAGGTTCCAGTACATGAAGCCGCTGATCACCACCGACCAGTTCATCAGCCGGTACAGGCGCCAGTCCAGCATGGAATAGAACTGCACCGACGGGATCAGCCAGACCAGCACCAGGAAGACGAACAGCGAGGGGACGAAGATCTTGTTGGTCAGCACGGCCACCGTGGCGCGGCCGGCGCCGGTGCGCAGGAAGTCGCGCAGCCGGATGCGCCACGCCATGGGCAGCCCGGCCCGCATGGCCTGGCCCGGGAACGCCGCCATCACCAGCAGCGGCCCCAGGTGGTGCAGCACCAGATGCTGGATGCGGTGGATGAAGAACATGCGCTCCGCGTAGTAATCCAGCCGGGTATGCATGGACAGGTACAGCAGCACCATGCCCATCCAGAACAGGACCTTGCGGGCGCCCGAAACGCGATGGACCCGCTGGCCGCGCACGAACAGCACGATGGCGACCAGGAAGGAAGCCACCAGCGTGGGAGAGAACTCCCAGGGTACGAGCCATTCGAGACTATCCATGCAAACCGTCCGGAGAACATCGGGGAAGACGAGGACCGGCGCCGCGCGCCGCATCCCGTCGATTGTAGTAGACCCCGGCGCGGACCGCCCCGACGCTCAAAAACGGTGCGAAATGCCCGTGCCGACCCGGGTGGTGTGCGAATGGGCGGGGTCGAACTGGTTGTCCAGCGTGTAGTTCGACGCATAGCCGGCGAAGGCGTAGAGCGTCGTGCGCGGGGACAGGCCGTAGGTATAGCCCAGCGTCATCACTTGCGCATTGCGCGCCGTCATGCCGTTGTCCCATTGCCAATCCGGATGCGCCAGCGACCACTGCAGCAGCACGGCGCCCGGCCCCACCGGCACGCTGGCGCCGACCAGCCAGGCGTCGACCGTGCCGCCTCGAACGAACGCGACCGGCCCCAGGCCCAGGCCGAGATCGTCTGGATCGCCACCATCCAGCCCGGCATAGCCGTTGCGCTGGCGCGACCAGGCCACGGACAGCTTTAGTACCTCGAAGTCGTAGGAAGCCCCGAGCTGGATCGCCTGCGGCCGTCCCCGGTTGCCGGCCGGCGCGTCGGCCAGCCGCAGTTGGTCCCAGGTGGCGACCGCCAGCAGCGGCCCGTCCTCGTATTTCAGGCCCGCGCTGACCGCGCGGTTATTGTCGGCGGTGCGGAACCGGCCCTGGCCGTCGGCATCGAAGGAATACCCCACGGCCGCCTGGAAGCCTTGCCAGACAGGCGAGTAGTAGTTCACGAGGTTGTCGAACTGGTAGTTGTCGGATGCCTTGAACGTGGCGCCCATCCCCATTTCCTTCCAGGACGCGATTTCCAGCGCATTGCCGTAGACCTGCCCCACCGTGTGCTGCCGGCCCAGCCGCAGTTCGCCGTAGGCGCCGTGGCCCAGGCCGACCCAGGCGGCGTAGTTGAACAGGCTGTTGTCGTCCGCCGATTTGCCGGAAGAAGGGTCGAAACCGCTTTCCAGCCGGAAGCGCGTACGCCAGCCGTCCCCCAGGTCTTCCGCCCCCCCCAGGCCCCACAGGGAATCGGTGAGCCCGCCATTGAGCAAGCCGGCATGGCTGCCCTGCCCCGAGGTCTTGGTGACGGCCAGGCCGGCGTCCACCACGCCGTACAGCCGCACGCCCAGCCCGTCGTCGTCGGCCTGCGCCCCCGGCGACAGGGCCAGGCCCGCCACCGCCACTGCGCCCAGAAAAATCATTTTCATGCGTATCTCCTGATTCGGCGGCGGGCGATCGGCCCGCCGCCGGGCGCCATGGCCTATTGCCAGCCGTAGCGACGTACCCAGACGCCCTTCAGCAACTGCGTGAGAACGCAGTAGCCCAGCAGGATGCCGGCCAGCCACGGGAAGTAGCTCCACGGCAGCGCCTGCAGCTGGAAGTACTCGGCCAGCGGCGAGAAAGGCAGCAACAGCCCGAGGATCACGACCATCAGCGTCATTCCCATCAGCGGCCACGCGGCGCGGCTCTGCAGGAAGGGAATCTTGCGCGTGCGGATCATGTGCACGACCAGCGTCTGCGACAGCAGGCCCTCCACGAACCAGCCCGACTGGAAGAGCGTCTGGTGTTCCGGGGCGTTGGCCTGGAATACGTACCACATGAGCGCATACGTGGCGATGTCGAATATGGAACTGATCGGCCCGAAGAACACCATGAACCGTCCCAGGCCCTCGGGATCCCATTGCTGGGGCTGCTTCAGCAATTCTTCGTCCACATTGTCGAACGGAATTGCCGTCTGGGAGATGTCATACATCAAATTCTGCAGCAGCAGGTGGATGGGCAGCATGGGCAGGAACGGCAGGAAGGCGCTGGCCACCAGGACCGAGAAGACATTGCCGAAATTCGAGCTGGCGGTCATCTTCAGGTACTTGAGCATGTTGCAGAAGGTCTTGCGGCCCTCGATGACGCCGTCCTCCAGCACCATCAGGCTCTTTTCGAGCAGGATGATGTCGGCGGCCTCCTTCGAGATGTCGACCGCCGAGTCCACGGAAATGCCCACGTCCGCCGCCCGCAGCGCCGGCGCGTCGTTGATGCCGTCGCCCATGAACCCCACGGTGCAGCCCTGCGCGCGCAGGCTGCGCACGATTCTTTCCTTGTGCGCAGGCGTCAGACGGGCGAACACATTGGCCTCCCGTACGGCGGCGGCCAGCTGGCCCTCATCCATTTCCTCGATCTCGGCGCCGAGATAGACCTTGCGGACCTCGAAATCGACTTCGCGGCACACCTTCTGCGTGACCAGCTCCACGTCGCCGGTCAGGACCTTCACCTCGACACCCGACTGCTTGAGCGCCGCGAGCGCGGGCCCGGTGGATTCCTTGGGCGGATCCAGGAAGGCGATGTATCCCACCAGCACCAGGTCGGATTCGTCGGCGACGCCGTAGGTTTCCTGGGTGGGCGGCATTTCCTTGACGCCCACCGCGATGACGCGCAGGCCGTCGCGGTTCAGTTCCGCCGTCACGCGGCGGATGTCGGCCTGCCGCGCCTCGGTCAGCAGGTGGACCTCGTTGCCCACGCGCAGGCGGGTGCAGGCGGACAACATCTCTTCCAGCGCGCCCTTGCAGATCAGCTCATGATGATCGCGCCCGTTCTCGGTTTCGTTGACCACCACCGACATGCGGCGGCGCGAGAAATCGAAGGGAATCTCATCGACCTTGCGGTACTTCGCGGCCAGGTTCAGCTTGCGCTCGACTTCGGCATGCTGCAGCACCGCCACGTCCAGCAGGTTCTTCAGGCCGGTCTGGTAGTAGCTGTTGAGATAGGCATAGGCGAGCACGTCGTCGCAGCTCGCGCCGTAGACGTCGGTATGCCGCTCCAGCACGATGCGGTCCTGGGTCAGGGTGCCGGTCTTGTCGGTGCACAGCACGTTCATCGCCCCCAGGTTCTGGATGGCGTCGAGGCGCTTGACCACCACTTTGCGCTGCGACATGCGCAGGGCGCCCTTGGCCAGGGTGGCCGTCACGATCATCGGCAGCATCTCGGGCGTGAGGCCGACGGCAATGGCCAGGGCGAACAGCAGCGCTTCCAGCCAGTCGCCCTTGGTGAAGCCGTTGATCAGCATGACGATGGGCGCCATGACCAGCATGAAACGGATCAGCACCCAGCTCACGCGGTTGATGCCTTGCTGGAACTGGGTGGGCGCCCGGCTGGCGTGGGTGACGCGGCCCGCCAGCTGGCCGAAATAGGTCCGAGATCCCGTCGCGACCACCAGGGCGCTGCCCGAGCCGCTGACCACGTTGGTCCCCATGAAGGCCATGTTCTCCAGTTCGAGCGCGTTGGCCGTCGAGGCGCGCTGGCGGGCGTGCTTTTCGACGGGCAGGGACTCGCCGGTCAGGGCGGCCTGCGCCACGAACAGATCCTTGGCGCCGAGGATGCGGCAATCGGCGGGAATCATGTCGCCGGCCGACAACAGCACCACGTCGCCCGGCACCAGCTCGGCCAGGGGAACCTCGACCTGCCTCGATCCGCTGACATGCAGCGTCCCGCCGAAAAAGCGGTGGACGCCGCTGCCGTCCGGATCGGCGGGATCGCTGCGCAGGACGGTGGCGGTGTTCTGCACCATGGCCTTCAGGGCCTCCGCCGACCGGTTGGAGCGCCGTTCCTGCGCGAACCGCAACACGGTGGAGATCAGCACCATGGATCCGATGATGATGGCCGCGGTCCAGGACTGGTCCTCGGGCTCGGCCATGCGGACGTCGGTGATCCACGACAGGATCGCCAGGGCCGTCAACAACAGGTTGAACGGGTTGCGGTAGGAGAGCCAGAGGTGGGCATACCAGGACAGCGGCTTTTCGTGATCGACCTCATTGGCGCCGTAGCGCTCGCGCGAGGTCTGGGCCTGGGCTTCGGACAGTCCGCCCCGGCCGCTGCCGAACAGGGAGAACAGTGCGCCGTCGTCCAGGCGCGACAGGTCCAGCATCTGCCGGTTGGCATGCCGGCCGACCTCGGAGGATACGGTGGCGGCATCCCCGGCCCGCAAGGGCATCGGCGAGCGGCGGAAATGGCGGCCGGTGCGCCGCAAGCCGGCGGCGGACGAAAAGAATGACTTCAGGAACTTCATCATCGGAGTGCTCCGGATTCTTGGTGTTGTCGGAGACACGGACGACCCCTCCGCGGCGGCCGCGCGCGGCCAGCCGGGACCGCGGCTTGCCTGAAGGGCAAACCGTCGGCCGGCTTACGGGCGTGCGCAGGCACCGGGGCGATGTTGCCGGTGTCCGGATCGCGTCATGGATGCGCCGGGTGCAAAAAACGGAAGGGGAGCTGGCGAAGGAATCCTGGCCGGAGAAAGCGGCGCACGCGAGGTGGGCCTGGCCGGGGATCCTGGGCTGCGGACTCCGTACGGACCGGATGGCTATCCGATCGTCGGCTCGCAGCGAGAAGACGGGTCAGACAGGCATGCCGATGCCGCGCACTGGGCGCAATCGAGGCTCGGGGTCTAAGGCACTGGGCATGATCTCTCCTGTGTAGAGGCTGGCGGCGTCAGGCCAGCGCGGCCTGCGCGCCGAAATGCACGTGGCGCACGGCGGGGTTGGCACTCAGGCGGCGGGCCTGCGACATCAGTTCGCCCCGCAGTTCCGGGGGGCAATTGACGGTGATGCAGGCGGAAGCCATGCCCGGATCCCGGCCCTGATCGATCTGGACCTGCGAGACGGCGAGGCCGGCGGCGCTGAAATCCAGGTAGATCTGCTTGCGCAAGGCGCCCAGCTCGTCGCGCGGACAAATGACCGTCAGGCGCGAAGTGCCGCGGCGGCGGCTCAGGGCGGCGGCACGGTCCACGCCGTTGCGGCGCAGGAACAAGTCGAAGAAACGCATAACGACCTCCATTGCGAGAATGGGGAGCGTGATCGCGATTACGCGCGCACACCTGCGCGGCGCATGGCGAACGGGCACGAAAAACAAACGTGCGCGAGCGCGGGCGCTGCGGCTAGCGGCGGTTCTGGCGTTTTACGTTGGGGAGGTTCCCGGCAAGCCGCTGGCTTGCGCTGTGGTCCTGGCCGGAGCCGGGAGCCTGGGATACGACCGCAACCTGTTCAACAGGCTGCGGCAGACGGAGTTCTGCGTGGACCTGTCAAACAGCGGCGTCGATGCAAGATCGACAACTTTCGCCGGAATCGGTATTCACGAAGACTGCTCCTGGGATGGATAACGGGCAAGAGTTTACGCGGGTTTTTACTGATGGACAAGGTTTGCCCACGGAAAAAACGGGATTCGGTCCGAAAAAACAGCGGCGCGATCGGGATCCGCGCCGCCCGCCCGATCAAACGTAGAAATGCCAGCCCAGATAAGCGGCGAACAAGGCGTACAAACCGCCCACCGCGGACAGGGCGGGCACGCTCATGGCCGAGCGGTGGAAACGCAGCCACAGCAGGCTGATCGACAGCATGGTGAACAGGCCGGCCACCAGCAGCGGGGCGTCGAGCATCCACGGCGTCATGAAGATGCCCAGGGCGCTGGGGATGGTGGCCTGGATCATCATGGCGCCCGAGATGTTGGCGAGCGCCAGGCGCTCCTTGCCCTGCCGCACCCAGATGAGCGCGTTCATGATTTCGGGCAGTTCGGTGGCGACGGGCGCCAGCAGCAGCGCCGCGACGTGCGGCGAGGCGCCCATGGCCACGCCCAGCACCTCGATCTGGTTGACGAACACGTGCGACGCCCCGGCGATCACCACCAGCGCCAGCACCGTCTGGACGATCGCCCAGGACAGGGCCGGATCTTCATCGCGCGGACGCAGCTTGAGCGGCTCCAGGTCTTCGCTGTCCAGGCTTTCCTCGTCATGGCTGAGTTCGCGCTTGACGTAGAGGCCGTAGGTTGCGAGGAACAGGATGCCCAGCCACGGCTTCCAGGCGAACGCCAGCAGCCCCAGGCCCACCTTGAAGATGAAGATGCCCATGAACCAGGCTTGGTCGCGGGCCAGCCGGCGCTGGTCCGCGTTGATACAGTCCGCCTGGTTGGGGCGTCCGCGGCGGGCGCGCCACAGGGCCAGGCCGACGACCGCATAGGCCAGCGTCGCCAGCACCAGCGGCCCGCCCATGGCGGCGCCGACGCCGATGTCTTTTTGTTCGGGGGTCTCGCCGAAGACCACGGCCATGAAGGTCACCGCGCTTTCCGGCAGGGCCGTGCCGAATGCGGCCAGCACGGTACCGGTGGCGGTGGCGCCCAGCTGGAAGCGATGGCCTACCCATTCGACGCCATTGACGAAGAATTCGCAGGCGAAATAGATCACTGCCGCGGACAGGAAGAACAGGAACAGGGTGAGCAACATATAGACGCAGCCGGACGAGCAGAAACCATTGGCGCGACATCGCGGCTCGCCCGGCTAGGGTGAACGCAATGCGGCCAAAGGTCTCGCCTGGCTGATCCATGCGGCGGGCGTGCCGCCGAGCATGGAAACCGCTAGCGCCATGGAGTTCTAGCGGCTGCTCCGCAGCGCTGAACCACCAAGTCTGTTGACGCTAGCTCCTTTGGGGACAAAGGATGGCTACTCCCCAATGACAGAGCCGCGATTGTAGCAGCTCGCCCGCGCCCGTCCAGCAATTCCCGCCACGGCGGCGCGGGGTGTCGGGTTTCGGGGATGGCGGGTAAAGTAAACGTCATCCGCATCTTTGCCGGGGTTCGCGCCCCGCCCGCCATGAGCCTGCCTCCCGACGACATCGCCCCTTTCGCCGCCCGGCGCCAGCGCCTGATGGACCAGATGCGCGCGGAGGGCGGCGGCATCGCCATCCTGGCGACCGCCCCGGAAGCCATCCGCAACCGCGACGCCGAGTATCCGTACCGGCACGACAGCGATTTCTTCTACCTCACCGGCTTTACCGAACCGGACGCCTGGCTGGTGCTGGTCGCCGGCGCGTCCGACCGCGCCCTGCTCTTCTGCCGGCCGCGCAACGTCGAGCACGAAATCTGGGAGGGCAAGCGCTTCGGCCCCGAGGCTGCCGCGGCGCATTTCGGCTTCGACGACGCCCACCCGGTCGACGCGCTGGACGAACTGGTGCCCACGCTGCTGCTCGACCATCCCACCCTGTACGCCCCCCTCGCCGGCGACAAGCGCACCGACGGGCGCCTGCACCGCTGGCTGGCGACGGCGCGCGAAGCCAGCCGCGGCGGGCATGCCCCGCCCGTCCGGCAGCAGGACATCCGCCCCGTGCTGGCGGAAATGCGGCTGCTCAAGGACGCCTCGGAGATCGCGGCGATGCGGCGCGCGGCGAAGATCTCGGCTGGCGCCCACGTCCGCGCCATGCGCGTGTGCCGCGCCGGCATGCGCGAATACGAGCTGGAGGCCGAACTGCTGTACGAATTCCGCCGCCATGGCGCGCAATCGGTGGCCTACAACAGCATCGTGGCCGCAGGCGCGAATGCCTGTGTGCTGCACTACCCCGCCGGCGAGGCCGTCCTGCGCGACGGCGACCTGGTCCTGATCGACGCGGGCTGCGAGGTCGACAGCTATGCCAGCGACATCACCCGGACGTTTCCGGTCAACGGCCGCTACAGCGGCCCGCAACGCGCGCTCTACGACCTGACGGTGGCGGCCCAGGAAGCCGCGGCCCAGGCCACCGCGCCCGGCCGCGACTTCAACGAAGGCCACCAGGCCGCCCTGCGCGTGCTGGCCCAAGGCATGCTCGACCTGAAGCTGCTGAAGGGGTCGCTGGACGGCGTGCTCGAATCCGGCGACTACAGCCGCTTCTACATGCACCGCACCGGGCACTGGCTGGGCCTGGACGTCCACGACGTGGGCGACTACCGCCAGCCCGGCCCCGCCCAGGGCTCGGAACGCCCCTGGCGCAAGCTGGAAACCGGGATGATGCTGACCATCGAGCCCGGCATCTACGTGCGGCCCGCCAACGACGTGCCCGAGGCCTACTGGAACATCGGCATCCGCACGGAAGACGACGCGCTGGTCACGGACGAAGGCTGCGAGCTGATTACGCGGGGCGTGCCGGTGCAGGCCGCCGAGATCGAAGCGCTGATGCGGGAATAGGCGCGGCCGGCTAGGCGCGGCCGGCCAGGCGCGGCCGGCCAGGCGCGGCCGGCTTAGGCGCGGCCGGCCAGGCGCGGCCCGCTGCCGCTAGAAGACGTAGCCGTCCAGCCAGCCCATCGCCACCCAGGTGTAGACCACGACCATGGCGACCGCGAACATGGAGGCGATCGCGCCGATCAGGCAGGCCAGGATGGCAACCAGCACCGGGCCCCAGCCCGTCTTGGTGGGCCGGCCCAGCCCGGGGTTGTAGAGGCGGTCGAACTTCTCGTCCGGCATCAGCGAAAACACCGCGCTTTCGATGAACCCGTCGATCATGGGGATGAACAGCAGGAAGAAGGCCGGGTTGTCGTACCAGACCGGATAGAAGCTATAGGCGCAGAAACCGCTGAGCAGGGCCAGCGCGGTCACCAGCCAGGCATGACGCCGCCCCAGATACCACCAATGCGCGCCGATCCAGCCGAACAGGCAGGCCAACAACCCCACGGCGACCTTGCCGCGCGGGCGGCGGGCGGATGCGGCGGACAAGGAGGAGGAAGCTTGGGCCTGCGTCATGTCGGTCAACCGGAAAGGGATGCCATGGCGCCACGACGCGCCGGCTGCCAGCGATTGTAGTGGACGGTTAAAATCCGCGGATGACCTCCTCCGCCTTCGACATTGCGATTCTCGGCGCGGGCCCCGTGGGCCGCGTGCTGGCCCTGATGCTGGCGCGCGTGGCGCCGGATCCGGCCCGCATTGCCTTGCTCGCGGGCAGCGCGCCCGCCCCGGCGACGCCGGCCGCCGCCGTGCCCGCCGCGGATCCCCGGGTGCTAGCGATGAACCACGGCAGCCGCGTGCTGCTGGAATCGCTGCACGCCTGGCCCGAGCGTTCGGCCGACATCCGCAACATCCATGTATCGCAACGCGGGCGGCTGGGCCGCACCCTGATCCAGAACACCGATTTCGGCGTGCCCCAGCTGGGCAGCGTGGTCGCGTATTCGGGCCTGCACGCCAGGCTGGACGAATGCGTGGCCGATTGCGGCGTCACCATCCTGACGGGGCCGCCCGCCCAGATCGGCCGCCAGGACGCCGACGGGGTGCGGCTCCGGCAGGGCGAGTCCGAGCTGCTGTGCCGGGTGGCGGTGCAGTCCGACGGCGCGAGCGCGACCGACCTGCGCCGCGACTACGACCAGCACGCCGTGCTGACCACCGCGCATGCCACCCTGCCCCGCCGCGGCTGGGCCTGGGAACGCTTCACCTCGGAAGGTCCGCTGGCCCTGCTGCCCCACCCGCAGACGCCGGACGCGTATTCGGTGGTGTGGTGCAGCGCGCCCGCCCGGGCCGCCGAACTGGCCGCGCTGGACAACGCCGCGTTTTCGCGGGCGCTGTCGGCCGCCTTCGGCGACCGCCTGGGCCGCCTGTCCAGCCAGGCGCCGCGCCACGTTTTCCCGTTGGCGCTCAGCGCCCGCCGCGCGCAGGTCCATGGCCGCGTGGCGGCCATCGGCAACGCCGCGCAGACCCTGCACCCCGTCGCGGGCCAGGGTCTGAACCTGGGCCTGCGCGACGCCGCCCGCCTGGCCCAGACGCTGGCCGGCTGGCTGGCCCATCCCGACGCCAATCCGGCTCCCGTCCTGGCCGAGTTCGCCCGGGCGCGCCACGTCGACCGGGCCATCACCGCCGGCCTGACCGACCTGATGCCGCGGATTTTCTCCACCGGCCTCGCGCCCGTGGAGCACGCCTGCGGCCTGGCCCTGTTGGCGCTGGACCTGGCATCCCCCTTGCGGGCGCCGCTTGCGCAGCACCTGCTGCAAGGGTTCCGCGCCTGATTCCCCCTGTGATCCCGCCCCTTTTCGGGGCCGGATCGGTCTGTTTTCGCCTCCTCGCGTCGCCCGCCATTTGCCGGGTGAAAATGGGGGTTCGATCGAGCCGGTTAAAATGTGAGCATGCGCATAGGCCAATGGTCCCTTCCGAACAACGTCCTAGTCGCGCCCATGGCGGGCGTGACGGACCGTCCTTTCCGCCAGCTTTGCAAGAAGCTGGGGGCGGGCTATGCCGTCTCGGAAATGGCCGCCAGCAACCCCAAGCTGTGGGACAGCGTCAAGACTTCCCGCCGCCTGAACCACGACGGTGAAATCGCCCCGATCTCGGTGCAGATCGCCGGCGCCGACCCCGCCATGATGGCGGAAGCGGCGGTGTTCAACGCCAATAAAGGGGCCCGGATCATCGACATCAACATGGGCTGCCCGGTCAAGAAGGTCTGCAACGTCGCCTCCGGGTCGGCGCTGCTGCGCCACGAAGACCTGATCGCCCGCATTCTCGATGCCGTGGTCACGGCCTGCGCGCCCCTGGGCGTGCCGGTCACCCTCAAGACCCGGACCGGCTGGGACCGGGAAAGCCGCAATGCGGTCCGCGTGGCGAAAATGGCGGAAAACGCCGGCATCGCCGCCCTGACCCTGCACGGCCGCACCCGCGCCGACCTCTATACGGGGGAGGCGGAATATGACACTATCCGCGCCGTCAAGGCGGAGCTGTCCATTCCCGTCATCGCCAACGGGGATATCGATTCTCCCGAAAAAGCCAGGCGCGTCCTGGATTACACTGGCGCCGACGCGGTCATGATCGGCCGGGCGGCCCAAGGCCGTCCCTGGATTTTCCGCGAGATCGACCACTACCTGCGCACGGGCGAAACACTGGCCCCTCCCTCTTACGGGGAAATGCGCGAGCTGCTGCTCGAACATCTCGACGACCATTACCGGTTCTACGGCGAGCACACCGGCGTACGCACGGCGCGCAAGCACATCGGCTGGTACCTGGACGGCCTGCCGGGCGCGGACTCGTTCTGCGCCCACATGAATCTGATCGACAATACCCGAGACCAGTGGCGGGCCGTGTCGGACTGGTTCGACATCATCTCGCGCGACGGCGGTCCTCATCCGGCGCCGGTCGCAGAAGCCCTGCTGGCGGCATGACCGCCTCAACACCAACATAAAAATATCTGTACTCAAATGAGCAAGAAAGATGTCCTGGAAGAATGCGTGCGCGCCAGCCTGGAGCGCTATTTCGAAGACTTGGGCGAATCCGAGCCCCACGACATGTGGGACATGGTGATGCGTTGCGTGGAACGCCCGGTGCTCGAAGTGGCGCTGGAGCGATCCGGCGGCAACCAGTCGCGCGCATCCGAAATGCTGGGCATCACTCGCAACACCCTGCGCAAGAAGCTGCTGGCGCACAATATCCAGGTATAGCTTTCCCGCGCGGACGGCCGCCGCGAGGCGCCGCCCGCCCCTCCAGATTTCCCATCCTGACCAGAGCGAGAAAGGCGCAACCGCCCCACTCCCGTCCCTCACCATGAAAATCGAAACCGCCCTGCTTTCGGTGTCCGACAAGACCGGCATCGTTGAATTTGCCCGCGCCCTGGCCGCGCGCGGCGTGCGCCTGCTGTCGACCGGCGGCACCGCCAAGTTGCTGGCCGACTCCGGCCTGACCGTCACCGAAGTGGCCGCCCACACCGGCTCGCCCGAGATCCTGGACGGCCGCGTCAAGACGCTGCACCCGAAGATCCACGGCGGCCTCCTGGCCCGCCGCGACAGCGCCGAGCACATGGAGACGATCAAGGCGGCAGGCATCGATCGCATCGACATGCTGGTGGTCAATCTGTATCCGTTCCGCGAAACCGTGGCCAAGCCGGACTGCACCTTCGCCGACGCCGTCGAGAACATCGACATCGGCGGCCCGGCCATGCTGCGCGCGGCGGCCAAGAACCACGGCACCGAAGCCGGCGGCGTGACGGTCGTGATCGATCCCGTCGACTACTCGCGCGTGCTGTCGGAAATGGACAAGGGCGGCGTCTCCTACGGCCTGCGCCTGGCGCTGGCCGCGAAGGTCTATGCCCACACGGCGTCTTATGACGGCGCCATCGCCGCCTACCTGACCAGCCTGGCCGACGCCGAGCCCAAACAGGACGCCGTGCCTGCCCGCAACGAATGGCCGGGCACGCTGACCGTGCAGGTCAAGCAGGAACAGGCGCTGCGCTACGGCGAGAACCCCCACCAGACCGCCGCCTTCTACGTGGACGCGCAGCGTCCGGCCGGCCTGCTGGGCAACTACCGCCAGCTGCAAGGCAAGGAACTGTCCTACAACAACATCGCGGACGCCGACGCCGCCTGGGAATGCGCGCGCAGCTTCGAGGCGCCCGCCTGCGTCATCGTCAAGCACGCCAATCCCTGCGGCGTGGCGGTCGCGGCCGACACGCTGGGCGCCTACCAGCAGGCCTTCAAGACCGACCCGACCTCGGCCTTCGGCGGCATCATCGCCTTCAACCGTCCGGTGGATGCCGCAACGGCCGAAGCCGTGAGCTCGCAGTTCCTGGAAGTGCTGCTGGCGCCCGCCTATGACGGCGCCGCGCTGGCCATCCTGGCCGCCAAGAAGAACGTGCGCGTGCTCGAAGTGCCCATGGGCACGGGCCAGAACGCCTTCGACATCAAGCGCGTGGGCGGCGGCTGGCTGGTGCAGAGCCCGGACGCCTACAACGTCCCGCGCGATGCCCTGAAGGTGGTCAGCAAGCGCCAACCCACCGAAGCGGAAATGAACGACCTGACCTTCGCCTGGAAAGTCGCCAAGTACGTCAAGTCCAACGCCATCGTGTTCGTGGGCGGCGGCATGACCCTGGGCGTGGGCGCCGGCCAGATGAGCCGCATCGACTCGGCTCGCATCGCGTCCATCAAGGCGGAGAACGCCGGCCTGACCCTGAAGGGCTCGGCCGTGGCCTCCGACGCCTTCTTCCCGTTCCGCGACGGCCTGGACGTGGTGGTGGCGGCGGGCGCGACCTGCGTGATCCAGCCCGGCGGCAGCGTGCGCGACGATGAAGTCATCGCGGCGGCCGACGAGCACGGCATCGCCATGGTGCTGACCGGCACCCGCCACTTCCGCCACTGATGCGCGTCCTCGGCATCGATCCCGGCTTGCGCCGCACCGGCTTCGGTGTGATCGATGCCGACGGCCCGCGGCTGCGCTACGTCGCCAGCGGGACCATTGTGGTCCCGCCGGCGCTGACCCTGTCCGAGCGCCTCAAGGTCATCCTGGACAACCTGCGCGAAGTCGCGCGCGACACGCAGCCCGACGTGGCCGCGCTGGAAATCATTTTCCTGAATACCAATCCGGCCTCCACGCTGCTGCTGGGCCAGGCCCGCGGCGCCGCGCTGTGCGCGCTGGCCGACAGCTCGCTGACCGTGCACGAGTACACCGCGCTGCAGATCAAGAAGGCCGTGGTGGGCACCGGCCGCGCCGCCAAGGAACAGGTGCAGATGATGGTGCAGCACCTGCTGGCGCTGGACGGCGCGCCTTCGCCCGACTCGGCCGACGCGCTGGCCTGCGCGATCTGCCACGCCCACGCCGGGCCCGTGCAGGAAAAGCTCGAACGCCTGGGCACCACCCTGCGCATGAGCGGCAAGACCCGCATCCGCAACGGCCGCCTGATCGGCTGAGCCTTCCGGCCCGGCGCGCCCCGCGTATAGAATCCCCGCATCCGCCGCGAATCCCGCGGCCTCACCATTGCCAGGCCTGCCATCACCATGATCGGACGCATCACCGGAACCCTGATCGAGAAACTCCCGCCCACCATCTGCGTGGACGTGGGCGGTCTGGGCTATGACATCGACGTGCCCATGAGCACACTGTATTCGCTGCCGGACACCGGCGCTCGCGTCACGCTCTACACGCACCTGACGGTGCGCGAGGACGCCCATATCCTGTACGGCTTCGCCACGGCCGGCGAGCGCAACGCGTTCCGCCAACTGATCAAGGTCAGCGGCATCGGCGCGCGGACCGCGCTGTCGGTCCTGTCGGGGCTGTCGGTGGCGGATCTGGCGCAGGCCATCACGCTGCAGGAATCGGGCCGCCTGACCCGCGTGCCCGGCATCGGCAAGAAAACCGCGGAACGCCTGCTGCTCGAAATGCGCGGCAAGCTGGGCGCGGATATCGGCGCCGCCGCGCATGCCACGCCCGACAACCAGTCCGACATCCTGAACGCGCTGCTGGCGCTCGGCTACTCCGAGAAGGAATCGCTGTCGGCCCTGAAGACGCTGCCCGAAGGCGTGGGCGTGTCCGACGGCATCAAGCAGGCGCTGAAAGCGCTGGTGCGCTGATTACAGGTAGCTCGGCGCGACGGCCTCCAGGCCGGTCGGCACCACGTGCAGCTCGGGGGCGATCGGCCCCGTGCAGACGTTGTCGCGGCGCAGGGAATCCAGGTTGTCGCGCGACATCAGCGGCTTGCCCGGCAGGCATTCGAACAGCCGTGCCTGCATGCGGCCCACGCCCATCGGCATATTGACCACCGGCCTGGGATGGCCGCTCCAGGCGGCGCACAGGCGCGCGATCTCGCCCAGCGTGTAGACCTGCGGCCCGCCCAGTTCGTAGGTCTTGCCGCAGGTATGCGTATTACCCAGCGCCGAGACGAGGGCGGCCACCACGTCGCCCACGTATACCGGCTGCATGCGCGCATGCGCGCCCGCCAGCGGCAGCACGGGCAGCCAGCGGGCGAGCCGCGCGAACAGATTCGTGAACTGATCGTCCGGGCCGAAGACCACGGACGGACGAAAGATCGTCCAGCCGCCCTCGCCCCAATCGGCGAATTCCTTCTTGATGGCGGCTTCGCCGTCGCCCTTGGAGCGCTGGTACATGCTGTCGCCGTTGGAATCCGCGCCGAGCGCGCTGATGTGCAGCAGGCGCGGCACCCCCTGCCGGCGGCAGGCCTGCGCGATGCGCTGCGGCAGAAGCACGTGGGCCCGCGCGAAATCCGCGCCGTAGGGCCGGCCGGCGTTTCCGTGCAGGATGCCCACCAGGTTAACGACGGCGTCGCAGCCCTGCGCCAGGCTGTCCAGCGTGGCGTCGTCGTGCACGTCGCGTTCGAGCAGGGTGACGGTGGGGAGGATCTGCAGATCGCGCCCACGGCTGAACAGGCGCGTGGGCACGATGATCTGATGCGGGTCCGCGGCGAGCCGCGCTACCAGGTGACGGCCGATGAAACCGGTGCCGCCGATGACAAGGATACGCATGTCGCAGCCCCTGTTCGTCAGGATTCAGCCCCGATTCTGCCCTGCACCGGCCCCAACCGCAAGCGCGTATCGGCGGCCCCGCCAGCGGGCCGCCGAGGGGCCGTCAGGCGGCCAGCAGCTTGGCGTAGGCCGGAAGGTCGACGTTGCCGCCGCTGATGATGACGCCGACACGGGCGCCGCGCACCGGCACCACGCTCTGCATCACGGCGGACGCGCCCAGGCAACCGGTGGGCTCCACTACCATCTTCATGCGTTCGGCGAAGAACTTCATGGTGGAGATCAATTGATCATCCGTCACCGTGACGATGTCGCGCACATGCTTCTGGATCAGCGGGAAAGTGAGATTGCCGAGATGCGTGGTGGCGGCGCCGTCGGCCAGGGTCTTGGGGGCCGGAATTCGGACGATTTCACCCTTACGCAGGGATTGCTGGCCGTCGTTGCCGGCCTCGGGCTCGACCCCGTAGACCAGGCAGCGCGGGCTGAGGGCGAACGCGGACAGGGCCGACCCCGCCAACAGGCCGCCGCCGCCCAGGCAGACGAACAGGTAGTCCAGCTCGCCCACTTCCTCGAACAGCTCCTTGGCGGCGGTGCCCTGACCGGCGATCACGTCCTCGTGGTCGTAGGGCGGGATCAGCGTGGCGCCCGTCTCCGCCTGGATGCGGCGGGCGATGGCCTCGCGGTCCTCGGTGTAGCGGTCGTAGGTGACGATCTTGCCGCCGTAGCCTTCGGTGGCGGCGCGCTTGGCCGCGGGCGCGTCCAGCGGCATGATGATGGTGGCCTGCACGCCCTGCAGCCGGGAGGCCAGCGCGATGGCTTGCGCATGGTTGCCCGAGGAGAAGGTCACGACGCCGGCGGCCCGCTGCTCGGGCGTCAGGCGCGCGATGGCGTTGTATCCGCCGCGGAACTTGAAGGCGCCCATGCGCTGGAAGTTCTCGCACTTGAAGAACACCGAGGCGCCGCTGATCGCGTCGGCGGTGGCCGAGGTCAAGACGGGCGTGCGGTGCGCGTTGCCGGCCAGGCGCTCGCTGGCGCGGGCGACATCGTCGTAAGTGGGCAATTCGGGCTGCATGGGATTTCGGTCCTTGGGTCGCGAAAGGGAATCGGAACTCCAGGATGATAAACCCGCCGCGCGCCCGCGGGCGCCGGGCGCGCCTATTTGCCGAACAGGTCGCCCGACCCGCTGGCCGTGCCGGCGGGAGGGGCCAGCCCCAGGTGCCGCCAAGTGGTCAGCGTGGCGGTGCGGCCGCGCGGCGTGCGCTGCAGGTAGCCGTGCTGGATCAGATAGGGTTCGATGACGTCTTCGATCGTGTCGCGCTCTTCGCCGATGGCCGCCGCCAGGCTGTCCACGCCCACCGGCCCGCCGTCGAACTTGTGGACGATGGCTTCGAGCAGCTTGCGGTCCATCAGGTCCAGGCCCTGCGGGTCCACTTCGAGCATGGCCAGCGCGCGGCCGGCGACGTCCGCGTCGATGGTGCCGCCCGCCTTGACCTCGGCGTAGTCGCGCACGCGCCGCAGCAGCCGGTTGGCGATGCGGGGCGTGCCCCGGGCGCGGCGCGCCACCTCGGCCGCGCCGTCCGGCGTAATGCCGGCATTCAGCAGGCCGGCGCTGCGCGTCACGATGCGGCCCAGGTCGGTGGCGTTGTAGAACTCCAGCCGCGACACGATGCCGAAGCGGTCGCGCAGCGGATTGGTCAGCATGCCGGCGCGCGTGGTGGCGCCCACCAGGGTGAAAGGCTGCAGGTCCAGCTTCACGCTGCGCGCGGCGGGCCCCTCGCCGATCAGGATGTCGATCTGGAAATCTTCCAGCGCCGGATAGAGGATTTCCTCGACCACGGGCGACAGGCGGTGGATCTCGTCGATGAACAGGACATCGTTCTTTTCGAGGTTGGTCAGGAGCGCGGCCAGGTCGCCGGGGCGCTCCAGCACCGGGCCGGACGTCTGGCGCAGCTGCACGCCCATTTCGTGCGCGATGATGTGGGCCAGCGTGGTCTTGCCCAGGCCCGGGGGGCCGAACAGCAGCACGTGGTCCAACGCCTCGCCGCGCTTCCTGGCGGCGGCGATGAAGATTTCGAGTTGTTCGCGGGCGCGCTGCTGCCCCACGTATTCATCCAGCGCCTTGGGCCGCAGGGCGCGTTCGATCGACTCCTCATTGGGAGACACCGGCTGCGGCGCCACGATACGGGGGGCGTCGGGACGGGAAGAAAGCGAGTCGGACTGGATGGCCATGGTGCGGAGACGGCAAAGGACGAAGCAAGATGCATCGTACCGTATGAACCGGCCCTAGGCCGTCTCGGACAGCGGCAGCCTGACCCGCACGCACAGCCCGCCGGACTCGGCCTCGCTCAGTTCCAGCGATCCGCCGTGGGCGCGCGCGATGGCCTCGGCCAGGGCCAGACCCAGCCCGACGCTGCCGGTGCGCGTGCGCGCGTCGTCCAGCCGGCTGAAGGGGCGCAGGGCCTCCTGGCGGCGCTCCGGCACGATGCCCGGGCCATGGTCGGCCACGTCCAGCACCGCGTAGCGCCCTTCCCGGCGCAGCGCCACGTCGACCGGCGGCGCGCCGTGGTTCAGGGCATTGCCGATCAGGTTGTCCAGCAGGCGGCCCAGCGCCACGGCATCGGCCTGTACCACCAGGGCCGCCTCGTCGTCGGCGATCCGCAGGTGGATGTCGGTGCCGGCGCCATGCCAGGCGCCCACGCGCTCGGTCAGCCAGTCGCCCAGGACCATGGAGGAGTAGCGGTAGGCGGCCGGATCGGTTCCGCGCACGAAGCCGATGAACTGATCGACCATGTGCTGCATGTCCTGCAGGTCGGCCCGCAGGCCCTCTTTGAGCTTGGAGTCGTCGGCCAGCTCGATGCGCAGCCACATCCGCGACAGCGGCCCCTTCAGGTCGTGCGGCAGGCCGGACAACAGGGTGCGGCGCACCGAGTCGGACTCGGACAGCGCGTCCAGCATGGCGTTGAAGCGCTCGCCCAGCACCCGGGTTTCGTGCGGGCCCGACGGTTCGACGCGCTGCGGCTGCCCCGCCGCCAGCCGGTCGGCGGCGTCGGCCAGGCGGGTGATCGGGCGCGTGATGTGCCAGGAGAAGCCCACGGCCAGCAACAATAGCAGCCCCAGCCCGCCCAGCCAGGCGGCGATGAAGGGCGTGGCCACCGGCGGATCCAGGCGATCCAGCGGGATGACCAGCCATTCGCGCAGGCGCGGCACGTCCTCGCTGGCCGAGTTGGGGGCCAGCGAAATGAAGATTTCCGGAGTGGGGCCGCGCGACAGCGCCACGCGCGTGCCGTCGTTCAAGCGCTCGTTGAGCTGCTGCACCAGCACCCGCAGGTCGCGGCGGATATCGTCCGGCTCGGGCTTGTAGCGCCGCATGTGCTCTTCATGCTCGCGCGCGCGCTGGTCCTCGCGCTCGTCGTCGCGCACTTCGGGCGGCGGCGGCGCCGGCGGCCCGTGCAGTTGCGCATCGGCCCCGGGAGGCGGCGCGGGGGGCCGGGGGGCGGGCTTGGGCGGCGCGGCCGGTCGGCGGCCGTTGAAGCGTTGCAGCTTGGCTTCGGCCGGCAGGACTCGCGACCACAGGCGCCACTGGTTCTGCGAGGCGGTGCGCACGAAATCGGCGCGGTCCTCCGCCGGCACCTGGGACACGGCCGCGCGCAGCGTGCGGATCGTGGTGACGATGTAGCCGATCGCCACGTCTTCCATGAACTTGTGGCGGAAGTAGGACACCGTCACCAGCGTGGCCGCCTGCGTCAACAGGACCGACCCCAGGATCAGCAGGATCAGCCTCGCCCGCAGCGACCGCGGCACCAGAAAACCAGGAGAGAAGCGCATGGGTGCTGGCGGCCCCTAGGGCGAGAACCGGTAGCCGATTCCCCAGACGGTCTGGATCCAGCGCGGTTGCTTGGGATCGTCCTCGATGACGCGACGCAGGCGCAGGATGGCGATATCGATGGCGCGGTCGTTGCGCTCGCCGGCGTCGTCGTCGCGGGCCAGGGCCAGCAGGCGCTCGCGCGACAGCGGCTTGCCCGCGTTGCGCACCAGCGCTTCCAACAGGTTGATCTCGCCCCCGGTTAGCTTGACCACCGTGCCCTCGCGCGACAGCTGACGCGTGGACGGGTCGAACACGAAGGGGCCGAACGAGACCGGCGCGTCCTTGGTGAGGGCGGACGGGCCGCGCTTGCGGCGCAGCACGGCCTCGATGCGGGCGAGCAGTTCGCGCGGATCGAAAGGCTTGCCGACGTAGTCGTCCGCGCCGGCCTCCAGGCCGATGATGCGGTCCACCGCCTCGTCGCGGGCGGTCAGCAGGATGACGGGGATGTCCTCGCCCTGCTCGCGCAGCCGGCGGCAGGCGTCCGCGCCGTCGCCGCCGGGCAGCATGCGGTCAAGCACGAGCAGGTCAGGCGCGTAACGGGTGATGCGGGCGGACAGGTCGGTGGCGTCCGGCGCCAGCAGCGTGTCGTAGCCGTGCCGGTTCAGGTAGTCGGCGAGCAGCTGCCGCAGGGCCGGATCGTCGTCGACGACCAGCAGCTTGGTATGAGGAGTGTCCATGGATGCCATAGTGCGGTGCGCCGCGTCTGGCTGCAAGAGGCAGGAAATCAACTGAAATATACCTGTTGCACGATGTTGGGCACCGTTTCGGGTATTTTTTATCGCCTGCGGACCGGGCGATAAAATAGGCGCCGGTTCGCCGCGAGCCGTTAAAGAACGTTTACAGCATCGGCGGCGCCCCCTCTCTACACTGTTCCTATGATCGCCCCTGCAATCATCCGGCGAAAGTGGCTGTTGCGCGCGGCGCTGGCGGCTAGCGCGGCCTTTCCGCTCGCCCCCGCGCTCGGCGGTTCGCCCGATCCCTTCCTGCCCTCTCCCGGCGCGGCCGCCGGCTGGACGCGCGGCATCGGCGCGCTCGCGCCCGTGCAGCCCCTGCCCGTGCGCCCTGCTCCGTCCCTCGAATCGCGCGCGGTGCCGCTGGACCCGTCCCCCTGCGACCTGCAAACCATGGAACCCGCCGTGGACACGAGCGTGCGCGCCACGGGCGAGGCCAACCTCCTGGACCTGGGCATCCCCGGCACCGGAGCCGCGCTGACGGGCGACGTCGAGCCGCTGCCGGCCGATTGCGTGCTGGCCGCGCCCGAGGAACCCGCGCCCGACTACTCCTTCGGCCTGGAGGACGGAGACATTTCCAGCGTGCCGGTGGTGGTGATTTCGGGCGTGTCGCGCCCCTCGCGGCCCTGGTTCGCCTCCATCGGCGGGCAGGACGGCCTGCGCTACGGGGGCAGCCGCAACTGGGTCTACCGCAATACCTCGGGCCCCTCCTTCGCCGTGGGCAATATCACGGCCAACGCGCCGGCCTGGGGCAGCGGGGCCCCGGTGGGCGGCCTGCAGATCTCGAACTGGGGCGGATCCGGCGCCACCGCCCCCGAAGGCAGCTTCGGCTATTCCTCCTCGGTGGGCCGGCTCAACAACATGGATCCCGCCGCCAGTTCGGGCGCCGTCGACTACGGCGCCTCGGTGGGCAGCGGCAGCGTGCGCTACGGCCTCACGCCCGTCCTGACCCTGGAAGGACAGATGCAGAGCGCGCCCTCGCTCACCACGCGAGGCATGGGCACCACCTATTCCGCCGGCGACTACGGCACGTTCCGGGCCGGCGCCACGCAAAGCTCGTTCGACGCCGTCAACGCCTGGCGCTACCGCTTCGGCTACAGCGTGGACGTGGCCGACACCGTCAACCTGGGCTATACGGCCGAGCAGATCGGCGCGGGCTTCGGCGACCTGTCCACGTATTCGAGCGGCGCGGCCTCGGCGGCGCAGACCCGCAACACGTTGTCGGCGGGCGTGCCCATTACGGGCTGGGGCACGCTCAGCGGCACCTACTCAGGGCTGCGCGAGGGCTCCGCCCTGGCCGAGCAGCGGGTGGGGCTGTCCCACAGCATGTTCGTGGCGCCCAAAGTGAAGCTGGCGGTCGGCGCCGACCGCGACATCCTGTCGGGCGACTACGAATGGCGGGCCAACCTGAGCATGCCGGTCGATACCTTCATGCGCGGCACCTGGCTGAGCTGGTAGGCAGGACGCCCGTCGGACGAAAATCTCCCTCCCGAAAGGGGGCCGCCGGAATTGGGGCTTAAAATCCCTGCCATGATGCTCCCGGCCTACCCCCATGTCTGACGCGCGCGCCCTCAGCGTATTGCAGCGCGTCTTCGGTTACGAATCCTTCCGCGGCGACCAGCAAGCCATTGTCGAACAGGTGATCGGCGGCGGCGACGCGCTGGTCCTCATGCCCACCGGCGGCGGCAAGTCGCTCTGCTATCAGGTGCCGTCGCTGGTGCGCGAAGGCACCGGCATCGTCGTGTCGCCGCTGATCGCGCTGATGCAGGACCAGGTCGACGCCCTGACCGAACTGGGCGTGCGCGCGGCCTTCCTGAACTCCACGCAGGAGTGGCGGGTGGCCCGCGAAGTCGAACAGGCTTTCCTGGCCGGCGAGCTGGACCTGCTCTACGTGGCGCCCGAACGCCTGCTGACCGACCGCTGCCTGCAATTGCTGGAACGCGGCCGCATCGCGCTGTTCGCCATCGACGAAGCCCACTGCGTGTCCCAATGGGGCCACGACTTCCGACCGGAATACCTGGGCCTGTCGATGCTGCACGAGCGCTGGCCGGACGTGCCGCGCATCGCGCTCACCGCAACCGCCACCGCGGACACCCGGCGTGAAATCGCCCAGCGCCTGTCGCTGGACGACGCCCGCCACTTCGTCGCCAGCTTCGATCGCCCCAACATCCGCTACCGCATCGTCGAGAAGAACGAGGTGCGCAAGCAATTGCTGGAGATGATCCGCAACGAGCACGAGGGCGAATCGGGCGTGGTGTACGGCCTGTCGCGCGCCCGCGTGGAGGAAACCGCCGAATTCCTGTGCAACCAGGGCATCGACGCCATGCCCTATCACGCCGGGCTCAGCCCCCAGGTGCGGGCCGCCAACCAGGCCCGCTTCCTGCGCGAGGACGGCGTGGTCATGGTCGCCACCATCGCGTTCGGCATGGGCATCGACAAGCCCGACGTGCGCTTCGTGGCGCACATCGACCTGCCCAAGTCCGTGGAAGGCTACTACCAGGAAACCGGCCGCGCCGGCCGCGACGGCCTGCCCGCGACGGCCTGGCTGGCCTACGGCCTGCAGGACGTGGTGCAGCAGCGCCGCATGATCGACGAATCGCCCGGCGAAGAAGCCTACCGCCGGCGTCTCGGCCAGCAACTCGACGCCATGCTGGGGTTGTGCGAAACGGTGGAATGCCGGCGCGTGCGGCTGCTGGCCTATTTCGGCCAGCAGATCACGGCCTGCGGCAACTGCGACGTGTGCCTGGATCCACCGCAAGCGTGGGACGGCACGGTCGCCGCGCAGAAGGTGCTGTCCGCCGTCTACCGCCTGTGGAAGGAACGCGGCCAGCGCTATGGCGCCGGCCACATCATCGACATCCTGCGCGGCAAGGTCACCGAGCGCACCACGCAGCACGGCCACGACACGCTCAGCGTGTTCGGCGTGGGCGCCGACCTCAGCGACACCGCCTGGCGCGGCGTGCTGCGCCAGCTGCTGGCCCAGGGCCTGCTGACCGTGGACCACGAAGGCTTCGGCACCCTGGCCCTGACCGAAGGCAGCCGCGCCGTGCTCAAGGGCGAGCGGCAGCTGATGCTGCGCCGGGAATCGGAAAAGAAGACGCGCTCGGGCAAGACCGGCGGCGGGCGCGCCAAGGCGGCCGCCATCGACCTGCCGGCCGAACTGCAGCCCGTCTTCGAGGCCTTGCGCGCCTGGCGCGGCGAAGTCGCCAAGAGCCACGGGGTGCCGGCCTACGTCATCTTCCACGACGCCACGCTGCGCGAAATCGCGCTGGCCCAGCCCGATTCGATGGATGCGCTGAGCCACATCAGCGGCGTGGGCGCCCGCAAGCTGGAAGCCTACGGCGAAGAAATCCTCCAGCGGGTCGCCCGACCAGTGCTGTAGGATGGGTGGAGCGCGGCAGTTCCTAGGCAAGAACTCAGGTATCCAGCGCGCGCAACCCATGCGGCCGTGGGCAGACTGTTTTTTGGGGCCGATGCCGGGCACTGTCTGCCCACGGCCGCATGGGTTTCGCGCGTTCAGCACCTAGGTTCTTGCCTAGGAACTGCCGCGCTCCACCCATCCTACGCCCAGCCCCGCCACCCAACCCCGCCGTTCAACCGGGCGGCGGCAAGAGCGGCACCGGCGCGCGCTCCTTGCCGAACACCGAGCGGTAGGCCAGGATGTTGAACACCAGCACCACCGGTATCCCAACGACCGCGCCCGCCAGCACCAGCCGCATCGAGCCCAGCGCGCCCGCGCCGTCCCACAGCGTCATGTCGTCCAGGATGAGGTAGGGGAAGAGGCTGTAGGTCAGGCCGCTGAGCATCAGCAGGAACAGCGCCACGCACAGCACGAAGGGCAGCCAGCTGAAGCGGTCCGCCCGCCCGGGCAGCCGGGCCAGCAGCATTTCCACCGCGACGAAGCCCGCCAGCATCAGCAGCCAGACCGTGGCGGCAAGGCTCAGGTGGGCGATGTTGCTCCACTTGTAGAAGATGCCGGCATTGGCCAGCCCCAGCGTCACCGCGATCGACACCATGCCCACCGCCGTCCAGCGGATGCCGTGGCGGGCCCAGCTGGCGGCGCGCCGTTGCAGGTCGCCGTCCACCCGCATGACCAGCCAGGACGCGCCCAGCAGGACGTAGGCGGCCACCGCGCACAGGCCCACGAACATGGAGAACCAGCCGTAGCCGGCATCGGATTGATAGCCGGTCGCGATGCGGCCCAGCATCATGCCCTGGCCGAAAGCGGTGATCAGCGAGCCCGCCCAGAAGGCGAAGATCCAGCGCGGCTTCATTTCGTTGCGCGCGCGGATGCGGAATTCGAAAGCGACGCTGCGCAGCACCACGCCCAGCACCATGCAGGTGAGCGGCCCGTAAAGCTTGCCCAGCACCGCGCCCCAGGCGAACGGAAACGCCGCGGCGAACAGGCCCATGCCCAGCAGCAGCCAGAATTCGTTGGCGTCGCGCCAGGGGCTCAAGAGGCTCATCATGCGGCCGCGCTCGTGTTCCGGCGCCAGCTGCAGCAGGATGCCCACGCCCAGGTCGAAGCCGTCCAGCACCATGCCCGCGGCGATCACCAGGAACAGCAGCGCCATGAAGGCCAGCGGCATCCAGAAGGACGGATCGTCGGGGCTCAAGCCCTGCGAGGCGGCAAGCATGGCGATCATGGCGCGCCTCCACCCAGTTTGCGCACGGGCACGACGCCGTAGCGCGCCGCGTGGAACAGCATGCCGGCGAAGGCGGCCAGCAACAGGGCATACAGCACGCCGTAGCCCACCAGGCCGTAGAGCACGGTGCTGGAAGACGCCGTGCCCAGCACCTCGGATTGCGTGACGGTGCCGTTCACCACGAAGGGTTGCAGGCCGATGACGGACACCCACCATCCGGCCACGACCGCGATGCCGCCCGAGAACATCATCCCGCACATGACCCGCTGCCACCAGCGCGGCAAGGTCGACGGATCCAGCCCGCGCCGGAAGGTCCACAGGAAGGTCACGCAGGCCACGGCCAGCATCAGCAGGCCCAGTCCGGCCGCCACGCGCAGCGACCAGAAGGTCAGCGCGACCGGCGGCAGCATGCCCGAATACTTGTCCAACCCCTGGTAGGTGCCGTCGGCATTGCGGTGCAGCCACATCCCGCCCATGTTGCGCAGGGTCAAGTCCGCCACGTTGGTGTGGTTGCGGGCGTCCGGCCAGCCGAACAGCACCAGGCTCGGCTCGGGGCCGCTCTCCCAGAAGCCGGCGGCGGCCGCCGCCTTGGCCGGCTGCAGCCGGGCGACCATCTCGCCGGCGCCGGTAGCCACCGGCAACTGCATGAGCGCGGCCACCAGGCCGACCACCAGGGCCGTCTTGAACGCGCTGCGCTCGCCGTCGCCCAGCGGGCGCCGCAAAGCCTGCAAGGCGGTCACGCCCATCATCAGGAAGGAGGCGGCCAGGGCAGCGCCCACGGCCACCACGGCCATGCGCCAGCCCACCGAGGGATTCAGCACCACGGCGGTCCAGTCGTAGACCTGGTAGCGACCGTCGACCAGCAGCGCGCCGTCCGGCGTCTGCATCCAGGATTGCAGGGCCAGCACCCAGAACACCGCGACCAGCTGCCCCACCGCCACCATCAGCACCGCCAGCGTATGGGCGGCATCGGAAACGCGCCGCTGGCCGAACAGCATGACGCCGAGGAAGCACGATTTCAGGATGAACACGGACAGGATGCCGTAGCCCAGCAAGGGGCCGGCCACATTGCCGATCTTGTCCATGAGCCCCGCCCACAGGCTGCCGATCTGGATCAGCACCGGCACGCTCGCGGCCAGGGTCAGCACGAAGGCCAGCGCGAATATCCGCACCCAGAAGCGGTAGGCGGCCGTCCAGCCGCCATGGCCCGACCAGCGCGCCCGGATCTTGAAGAACAGCAGCACCCAGGCGAGAGCCAGGGAGACGGCCAGGAACAGCGCCAGGAAACTCAGGCTGGCCACGAACTGCACGCGGGCCAGGGATAGGGTGGATATGTCCATAATGGCCCGTAGTGTAGAGCCAGTTACAAGACTGTGGGGCCAGTTTGAAACCGGTTGCACACCCCCCGAAAAGAGGCTGCCTGCGGAACGTGGCAAAATTGACGCTTTGTCGCTGCTTTTTCCTATTCTTTCAAGAATGACCTCCGCCACGACGCCGACCCCTGCCGCATCGAATTTCCTGCTGAACATCGTCCAAGACGACCTTGAGGCCAACCGCTACGCTGGCAAGCGTTGGGCGGGCAAGCCCGGCCCGGCGGCCCTGCAGCAGCAAGGCGGCCTGGATCCGGCCCGCATCCGCACGCGCTTCCCGCCGGAGCCCAACGGCTACCTGCACATCGGCCACGCCAAGAGCATTTGCGTGAACTTCGGCCTGGCGCGCGATTTCGGCGGCGTCTGCCACCTGCGCTTCGACGACACCAATCCCGAGAAGGAAGACCAGGAGTACGTCGACGCCATCATCGAGGCCGTGCACTGGCTGGGCTTCGACTGGAAGGCCGACGGCAACGACAACCTGTACTTCGCCAGCGACTACTTCGGCTACATGTATGAGTTCGCCGAGGCGCTCATCGAAGCCGGCCACGCCTATGTGGACGAGCAGAACGCCGAAGAGATCCGGGCCAACCGCGGCACGCTGACCGAACCCGGCGTCAATTCGCCCTGGCGCGACCGCCCCGCCGCGGAATCGCTCGCGCTGCTGCGCGAAATGCGCGACGGCAAGCATCCCGACGGCAGCCTGGTGCTGCGCGCGAAGATCAACATGGCTTCGCCCAACATCAACCTGCGCGACCCGGTCATGTACCGCGTGCGCCATGCCACCCACCACCGCACGGGCGACCAATGGTGCATCTATCCGATGTACAGCTGGGCGCACCCGGTGGAAGACGCCCTGGAAGGCATCACGCACAGCGTCTGCACGCTGGAATTCGAAGACCAGCGCCCGTTCTACGACTGGATCCTGGCGCGCCTGGCCGAACTGGGCAAGCTGGCCCAGCCGCTGCCGCACCAGTACGAATTCGCGCGCCTGAACCTGAGCTACGTCGTCACCAGCAAGCGCAAGCTGCTGCAACTGGTGCGCGAAGGCCACGTGGACGGCTGGGACGATCCCCGCATGCCCACCCTCTTCGGCCTGCGCCGCCGCGGCTACACGCCGGCGTCGATCCGCCTGTTCTGCGAACGCACCGCCGTGTCCAAGTCGGACTCGCGCATCGACTACAGCCTGCTCGAACAGGCCGTGCGCGACGACCTGGATCCCATCGCCGCCCGCTCCGTGGCCGTGCTGGACCCGATCAAGCTGATCATCACCAACTATCCGGAAGGCCAGACCGAGATCTGCACCGCGCCGCGCAACCCGCACGATCCGGAAGCCGGCCTGCGCGAGTTCCCGCTGTCGCGCGAGCTCTGGATCGAGCGCGATGACTTCCGCGAGGAAGCGCCCAAGAAGTATTTCCGCCTGTTCCCGGGCAACACCGTGCGCCTGAAGTATGGCTACGTGGTGCGTTGCACCGGCTTCGTCAAGAACGAGGCTGGCGACGTCGTCGAGGTCCATGCCGAATACCTGCCCGACACCAAGAGCGGCACGCCCGGCGCCGACAGCGTCAAGGTCAAGGGCAACATCACCTGGGTCAGCGCGGCCCACGCGATTCCCGCCCAGATCCACCTGTACGACCGCCTGTTCGCCGACGCCCGGCCCGACGCCGGCGACAAGGACTTCCTGGCCTGCCTGAACCCCAACTCCAAGCAGACCGTCACGGCCTGGCTGGAACCCGGCACCGTGGCGACGCCCGGCGCCACCTGGCAGTTCGAACGGCTGGGCTATTTCATGGCCGACCTGAAGGACTCCACGCCCGAGGCGCCGGTCCTGAACCGCATCGTGACGCTGCGCGATTCCTGGGCCCAAGGCTGAGCGATCGCGTCCGCGTTGCTGGAGAAAAGGCGCCGGAAGGCGCCTTTTTCATTGCTGGGCCGCCCCGAGATGAACAACGCCCCTTGGCGGACGCTCATTTCATCGTCTGGCCGCGCACGGGCGGGTTATCATGCCCGACATCCCGCAGCCGGTTCAGCGCCCCTGTTTCAGGCGCCCGGACCGCCAGCCCAAACCAAGATGAATACTGAATCCCTAGCCCTGGACTTCAAAAGCGCCACTCTGTATGCGATCAGGGTGGTTTTGCACAGCGCCGACCCCGAACGCCTGGAGGCCGCGCTGGCCAAGCGAATGGCCGACGCCGGCAGCTTCTTCGAAAACGAACCCGTGGTCATCGATGCCAGCCGCGTCGAGGAGGCCATCGATTGGGCCGCCCTGGTGGCGGCGCTGCGGGGCCATAACCTGCCCCCCATCGGCGTCGTCGCCGAAGGCGCCAACCTCGAAGCGGCCCGCGCCGCCGGCCTGACGCCGGTGGAACTGTCCACGCCCGTGGCCCGCCCCGCTCCCGTGGTCGACACGGCGCCGCCCAACGACGTCGCCACCCCGGTGCCCTCGGTGCCCGCCGCCGCGGTCGAAACCGCGGCCGCGCCCACCGAAGCCGCCGAACCGCCTGCCGCCAAGGCCGATGGCGAGCCCCTGCCGGCGCGCGAAGCCAGCGGCGCCACCTCGGCCCCCAGCCCCACGCCCGCCACGCCGCACTCCGCGTCGGCGCTCGTCATCACGAAGCCCCTGCGGTCCGGCCAGCGCGTCTACGCGCGGCACACGGACCTGGTGGTGATCGGCATGGTGAGCCAGGGCGCCGAAGTCATCGCCGACGGCAACGTGCACGTGTACGGCCCGCTGCGCGGCAAGGCGATGGCCGGCGCGCGCGGCGACGCGTCGGCGCGCATCTTCACCACGCACCTGGATGCCGAGCTGCTGGCCGTGGCCGGCGTCTATCGCGTGGTCGAGGACAAACTGGACCGCACGCTGCAGAACCAGCCGGCGCTGGTGCGGCTGGACGGCGACACGCTGCGCATCGAAGCGCTCAAACCCTGAGAATGTGGGCCCCCACGCTGCACCCGCTGCGCGGGCTTGCTGCCCCCCGAGGGGGCGCTCTTGCCTTGGGGCGGCCCGGCGGCAAGAGGGCCCCCACGCTGCACCCGCTGCGCGGGCTTGCTGCCCCCCGAGGGGGCGCTCTTGCCTTGGGGCGGCCCGGCGGCAAGAGGGCCCCCACGCCGCACCCGCTGCGCGGGCTTGCTGCCCCCCGAGGGGGCGCTCTTGCCTTGGGGCGGCCCGGCGGCAAGAGGGCCCCCGCGCCGCACCCGCTGCGCGGGCTTGCTTTGCATCAATGCATGGCTTGCCCGGGCGGCTCAAAGATTTCAACACATCCTGTAAGAAGCCTTACAAGGGCTTTTTGCTTTACGATAACGCGATTTATTCGAACATAAGGGTTTGATCGTCATGACACGCATTGTTGTGGTGACTTCCGGCAAAGGCGGCGTGGGCAAGACCACCACCAGCGCCAGTTTTTCTGCGGGACTCGCGATGCGGGGCCACAAGACCGCGGTCATCGACTTCGATGTCGGCTTGCGCAACCTCGACCTGATCATGGGTTGCGAGCGTCGCGTCGTGTACGACTTCGTCAACGTGATCCAGGGCGAAGCGACGCTCAACCAGGCGCTGATCAAGGACAAGCAGCTCGAAAACCTGTTCATCCTGCCGGCCTCGCAAACGCGCGACAAGGACGCGCTGACGCAGGAAGGCGTGGAGAAGGTCATCAACGACCTGAAGGGCATGGGCTTCGAGTACATCGTCTGCGACTCGCCCGCCGGCATCGAGACGGGCGCGCTGATGGCCGCCTACTTCGCCGACGACGCGCTGGTCGTGACCAACCCGGAAGTCTCGTCGGTGCGCGACTCCGACCGCATCCTGGGCATCCTGGCCGCCAAGTCCAAGCGCGCGGTCCAGGGCGACGAACCCGTCAAGGAATACCTGCTGCTGACGCGCTACAGCCCCAAGCGCGTCGTCGACGGCGAAATGCTGTCGCTGGGCGACATCGAAGACATCCTGCGCATCAAGCTGATCGGCGTCATCCCCGAATCGGAAGCCGTGCTGCAAGCGTCGAACCAAGGCCTGCCGGCCATCCATCTGAAAGACACCGACGTCTCCGAAGCCTACAAGGACGTCGTGGCCCGTTACCTTGGCGAAGACAAGGCCCTGCGCTTTACCGATTACGAAAAGCCCGGTTTCCTGAAACGCCTGTTCGGAGGCAAGTAAGCAATGTCCTTCCTGTCGTTTCTGCTCGGTCAAAAGAAGACTTCCGCCTCCGTCGCCAAGGAACGGTTGCAGATCATCCTGGCCCACGAGCGGGGCCGCGGCGACTCGCCCGACTACCTGCCGCAGTTGCAGCAAGAACTGATCGCCGTCATCTCGAAATACGTGAAGATCAATCCCGACGACATCAAGGTGCACCTGGAACGCCAGGACACGCTGGAAGTGTTGGAAGTGAAGATCGAAATGCCGCAAAGCGAAAACTGAGGCCGCGTTCGCGCGTCCGGCACGCCGGCGCGCCACGCACAAAAAAACGCCCGGCACTGCCGGGCGTTTTGCATGGGAGGCCGCGCTTAGCGCTTGCCGACCTGATCGCCGATGACGCCGCCGATCGCCGCTCCGCCCACCGTACCGAGGATGCCGCCATTGGTGATCACGGCGCCTGCGACGCCGCCCAATGCAGCGCCACCGACGGTGCTCTTCTGGCGATGGCTCATGCCGTCCCAGGAAGAGCAGCCAGCCATGGCGACGGTCATCGACAATGCTATACAGATTTTGGAGAGAGATGCGATTTTCATAGTTGGGTTCCTATTCTCATACCCGGGTCTGCGTCGATGAACTCGCGAGCACGCGGACCCCATGCGGGTTTGGAACCTTCAGGATCGCAAAATATCGTTGCCTTGGCTGTGAGGTTTGCCCATGAATTGTGTCAAAGGGCGAGAGAATCTTTGCGCCTCCCCCGCACAGTGTTGCAGCCGGCCGGCGCTATTTGACCAGACGTAACACCTCGCGGAAACGCGGATGCTCGCAAGTCCGCATCCACTCGAAAATCGCCATCTCGGAGGTGACGATTTCCGCGCCGTGAGCCCGCGCGCGGCGCAATGCCGCGTGATGATCCGACGGCTTGCGCGAACCCGCGGCATCGGCCACCAGCACCGCGTGGTAGCCCAGGTCGATCAGCCCGATCACGGTTTGCAGCACGCAGATGTGCGCTTCGCAGCCCGCGACCAGGATGGTCTTGCGCGCCGCCGGCAGCCAGGCGTCGAACCCCGGCTCCAGCGCCGACGAGAAGTGCATCTTCTGGAAAGTGGACTGCACCTGAGCGCGCAGGGGCTCCACGGTGGCGCCCAGCATCCGCGCATGATGTTCGGTGGCGGCGACCGGCACGTCGAGCAGGCGCGCGGCCTGGGCCAGCTTGTGGGCCGCATTGAGCACGGACTCGCCGTCATGGATGACCGGCATGAGCCGACCCTGCATGTCGACGATCAGCAAAGTGGAATCGGAGGCGGAAAGCAGCATGGCGGAGAACTCCCTAGATTAGCGCCCAGCATACCGCGACGCGGCGCCGCAATGAAAAAACCCGGCATGGCCGGGTTTTTCGAGGACTTGCCGCCGAAGCCTTACTTCAGGGCCTTGTAGCGCAGGCGCTTGGGCTTGGCGCCCTCTTCGCCCAGGCGACGCTTCTTGTCGGCTTCGTACTCTTGGTAGTTGCCGTCGAAGAACACGACCTGCGAATCGCCTTCAAAGGCCAGGATGTGCGTGGCGATACGGTCCAGGAACCAGCGGTCGTGGCTGATCACCATGACGCTGCCGGGAAACTCCAGCAGGGCGTCTTCCAGCGCGCGCAGCGTTTCGACGTCCAGGTCGTTGGACGGTTCGTCCAGCAGCAGCACGTTGCCGCCGGCGATCAGCGTCTTGGCCATGTGCAGGCGGCCGCGTTCGCCGCCCGACAGCTGGCCCACGACCTTGTTCTGGTCGCCGCCCTTGAAGTTGAAGCGGCCCAGGTAGGCGCGCGACGACATTTCGAACTTGCCCACCGTGAGCAGGTCGGCGCCATCGGCCACGGCGTCGAATACGGTCTTTTTGTCTTCCAGCGCGTCGCGCGATTGGTCGACGTAGGCCAGCTTCACGGTCTGGCCGATCTTGACCTCGCCCGAATCCGGCTGCTCGCGGCCCGCGATCATGCGGAACAGCGTCGACTTACCCGCGCCGTTGGCGCCGATGATGCCGACGATGGCGCCCGGCGGCACCTTGAAGCTCAGGTCGTCGATCAGCAGGCGGTCGCCGTAGGCCTTGCTGACGTTGTTGAATTCGATGACCTCGTTGCCCAGGCGCTCGCCCACGGGAATGAAGATTTCCTGGGTTTCGTTGCGCTTCTGGTATTCGTAGGACGACAGTTCCTCGAAGCGGGCCAGACGCGCCTTGGCCTTGGCCTGGCGGCCCTTCGGATTCTGGCGCACCCACTCCAGTTCCTTCTTGATGGTCTTCTGGCGCGCGGATTCCGAGGACTCTTCCTGCTTCAGGCGGTCTTCCTTCTGCTCCAGCCACGAGCTGTAGTTGCCCTTCCAGGGGATGCCGTAGCCGCGGTCCAGTTCGAGGATCCATTCGGCCGCGTTGTCGAGGAAGTAGCGGTCGTGGGTCACGCCCACCACGGTGCCCGGGAACTTGTGCAGGAACTGTTCCAGCCACTCCACGCTTTCGGCGTCCAGGTGGTTGGTGGGTTCGTCGAGCAGCAGCATGTCGGGCTTGGACAGCAGCAGGCGGCACAGCGCCACGCGGCGCTTCTCGCCGCCGGACAGCTTGCCGACGATGGCATCCCAGGGCGGCAGGCGCAGCGCGTCGGCGGCGATTTCCATCTGGTGCTCGATATCGTCGGCGCCGCTGGAGGCGGCGGCGGCGATGATGGCTTCGAGGTCGGCCTGCTCGGCGGCCAGCGCGTCGAAGTCCGCGTCCGGTTCGGCGTAGGCGGCGTACACCTCGTCCAGCCGCTTCTTGGCGGTGACGACGGCGCCCAGGCCTTCTTCGACGGCCTGGCGGACGGTGTGTTCGGGATTGAGCTGCGGTTCCTGCGGCAGATAGCCGATGTTCAGGCCCGGCATGGGGATGGCTTCCCCTTCGATCTCTTTATCGACGCCCGCCATGATTTTCAGCAGCGTCGACTTGCCCGAGCCGTTCAGGCCCAGCACGCCGATCTTGGCGCCAGGAAAAAACGAAAGCGAGATGTCGCGCAGGATCTGCCGCTTGGGCGGCACGATCTTGCCGACGCGGTTCATGGTGTAGACGTATTGGGCCATGGGCTCGTAGGGAAGATATAGCTGATAAACCGCTGATTGTAGGCCGGAACCTTGACCGGCGGGCGTCAGCGGCGCTACGGCCGGCCCGGCCCCCGTCCGCGGGACGTCAGGCCGCCTTGGACGGCCCCGCCGGACGGCCCGCGCGCATCTGCGCCAGCATCACCCCGGCCAGCGCCATCGCGCCGCCGACGATGTGGAACAGGTGGGGTTTCTCGTCCAGGAACACCGCCGCGATCGCCACGGTGGCGACCGGCATGACGTTGAGGAAAATGCTGGCGCGGTTCGGCCCCAGGTGCTTCACGCCCTGCATCCACAGGAAGGGCGCGCACAGCGAGGGGAAAAGCGCCGCGTACAGCACCAGAGGGAGGTTGTCGCCATTGAGGGGCGAAGCCGGCGCCGCCAGGAAGGCCGGCAACTGGAACAACACGCCGAAAGCCACCTGCACGTACAGGGACTGCCACGGCCCCACTGGCAGCGCCCAGCGGCGCAGCAGCACGCCGTAGAGCGCATAGGCCAGCGCGCCCACGCCCATCAAGACGTCGCCGTGGTTGGCGCCCACCGACAGCAGGCGGGCGGGATCGCCCTCTCCGATCAGCAGGGCCAGGCCCGCCAGGGACAGCAGGCCGCCCAGCATGGCCATCGCCGAGGGCAGCTCACGCAGCACCACCGCCACCACGGCGATGGTCATCAACGGAATCATCGCGGTGATGATGCCCATATTGGTCGCCGTGGTGCTGGCGGCGGCCACATAGGCCAGGCCCTGGTACAGCGCCATCCCCAGCCCGCCCAGCACCGCGAGCTTGGGCAGGTTGGGCAGGATCTGGCGGCGTTGCGCCCAGACCCCGGGCAGCGCGAACGGGGTCAGCAGCACGCCCGCCAGCGCCCAGCGGTAGAACCCGATGGCGGCGGGCGCGATCACGCCGGCCGCCATTTTGGTCACGATCATGTTGACCGACCAGATCAGGGCCGCCAGCAGGGGAAACAGCAGGTAGCGGGCGGGAGGGTGCGTGGCTTGGGCGGTCGGCATGGCGGGGCAAGGCGGAAACGGAAAAGAGGGGCAAGTGTAGGGCCTGTCCGACATGCTGTATATAATGAAAAACCGACAAAACCAGACGAACTTCCGACATGGCTGCCGTCGACGCCGCGCCGCTGCTGGCCAGCCACCTGCCCTATCCGCTGGCCTGCCGCATCCTCCATTTCACGCCCCATTCGCGCATGAAGCGCCACACGTCGCCGTGGGCCGAGCTGAACTTCGCGATCTCGGGCATCATGGAAATCGGCATCGGCGACATGACCTACCTGTCGCCGCCGCAGTACGCCATCTGGATACCGCCGCATGTCGAGCATTGCTGCCAAAACGCCGGAGAAGTGCACTACGCCTGCATCGATATTCCCGCGGCGGCCTGCGAGGGCCTGCCCGACAAGCCCTGTACGCTGGAGATCAGCCCGGTGATGCGCGCGATTCTGGCCGACTTCGAACGGCGGGGAGTCAGCTATCCGGATACGCCCGAAGACCGGCGCATGGCCCAGATCGTCATCGACCAGGCGCGCCAGGCGCGCGCCTATGCCAGCTACCTGCCGTCGGCTACCGACCCCGTGCTCGCGCCCATCCTGGCGACCCTGCAACGCCGTCCCGGCGACAAGCGCGGCGCCGCGCACTGGGCCGCCACCGCCGGCATCACCGAGCGCACGCTGCTGCGCCATTGCCAGCAGCGCCTGGGCATGTCCTTCAACGAATGGCGGCTGCGGCTGCGGGTCGTCAGCGCCCTGGGCCTGCTGGATGCGGGTCAGTCCGTCCAGTCCGTCGCGCGAGAACTGGGCTACAGTACGCCGTCCGCGTTCATCGCCATGTTCCAGCGGCTGACCGGCCAATCGCCGGACAGCGCGCGCAGGCGCTGCCTCGGCGGCTCCCCGCCGCCCTAGCCCGGGAAAATCGCGTCGTCCAAGCGTCCGATGCACTGCCGAGCCGATCGCGAGACAATACGCCTGACTTTCAATTTGCTTTCATCCGACTTTGCCGTGCCGCCGCGGCTTCATCGCGTCCAGGAATTCCCCATGTCCGCCTCCGCCACCCCCCCAGCCTCCCTGACCCATTTCAGCGCATCCGAACTGGACATGCTGGCCAAGACGGCAGACGCCCTGAGCGCCTACCTGGGCAAACCCGTACTGGCGGAGGTAGTGCTGGGCGACGACGGCACCGAATGGGTGACCTACGGCGTGCCCATGGACGAAAACGCCAAGCCCGACGAGGAACAGACCCACGTCCAGCTGGGCGGCCCCGGCGCCCGGTTGCTGGGCAACCGCGGCGGGCTGCCCCAATCCGACGACGACACCTACGACTGCCTCTATCTCTGGGCCATCGAGATCTCGCTGAACGAAGGCGAGCGCTTCGTCAAGCTCGACCACGACGGCGAGGAATCCGCCTGGTCCGACAGCCTGGAAGACGTGCTGCCCTTCGCCCTCACCGAAGAGCCCGTGCCGGAGAATCCGGACGAAGACGAAGATGAGGATGAAGACGACGAAGACGAAGACGATGCCGACGAGGATGATGGCGAGGTCCGCGATCCTCCCCGCGACCACGGCCGCCGTCACTGAACCGGCCGGACCCGGCGCGCGGCGCCGGCCCCGGCCGCAAGGCGGATCACGCCGTGATCCGCCCCTCCTCTACCGCATGGCAAGCCACCACCGACACGCCTGAGACCATCGCGGCGGGCGCCTCCCGCTTGCAGCGTTCGTTCGCATGCGGGCAGCGCGGGTGGAAGGTGCAGCCCGAAGGCGGGTTCAGCGGATTCGGCACTTCCCCGGCCACGGCCGTGCGCGGCTTGCCTGCGCCGTTGATGTCCGGGATGGCTTCCAGCAGCATCCGCGTGTACGGATGGCGCGGCCGCTGGAACAGCTCGTCTCGGGGCGCCACTTCCACCATGCGGCCCAGGTACATGACCCCCACCCTGTCGGCCACGTGGTGCACCACCGCGAGGTTGTGGGAAATGAACAGATAGGTCAGCCCCAGCTTGCGCTGCAGGTCCTTCATCAGGTTCAGCACCTGAGCCTGCACCGACACGTCGAGCGCCGAGGTGGGCTCGTCGCACACCAGGAACTCCGGATTCACCGCGAGCGCCCGCGCGATCGAGATGCGCTGGCGCTGGCCGCCCGAGAACTGGTGCGGGTAGCGCCCCTGGTCCGCGGGATCCAGGCCCACCTGTTTGAGCAGTTCGCCGACCCGGGCGCTGCGCTCGGCCGGCGTCATCTGCGTATGGGTCAGCATCGGTTCCGCGATGATGCGGCCAACGCGCCAGCGCGGGTTCAGGCTGGCATAGGGATCCTGGAAGATCATCTGCAGGCGCTTGCGCAGCGCGCGCCCGCCCGACTCCGACATGCGCGACAGGGGCTGCCCGTCGAAATGGATATCGCCGCGAGTCAGGTCGTACAGCCCGACCAGCATGCGCGCCACCGTCGACTTGCCGCAGCCCGACTCGCCCACCAGCGCCAGCGTTTCGCCGCGCGCGATGTCGAACGACACGCCGTCCACGGCGCGCAGCATCACCCGCGGCTTGCCCGCGAGCTTGCGCTCCAGCCAGGGCGGCGACACATCGAACCAGCGCGCCGCGTCCTTTACTTGCACCAAGGGCGTGTTCATACCGATTCCTCCGATCCTTTGCCGCCAGCGGCAACATCCCTGCCTGGCGGGAACGGCGCGGCGGCGCTTCCCTCATGCAGCCAACAGGCCGCCAGGGACGTGCCGGCGGGCATCAGTTCCGGGCGGTCGTGCGCGCAGCGCGGCAGGCGCCGGCCGCAGCGCGGATTGAACGCACAGCCGGGCGGAATGGCGTTCAGCCGCGGCATGCTGCCGTCGATCTGCACCAGCCTTTCGGCATGCCCTTCCAGCGAGGGGATGGAACCCATCAGCCCCGAGGTGTAGGGGTGGCGCGGCTTGTGGATCACGTCGGCCACGGGGCCGATCTCGGCCACGCGGCCCGCGTACATCACGGCCACGCGGTCGGCGGTCTCGGCGATCACGCCCATGTCGTGCGTGATCAGCATCACGGCGGTGCCGTTCTCCCGGCACAGCCGCTTCAGCAGCTCGATGATCTGGGCCTGGATCGACACGTCGAGCGCGGTCGTCGGCTCGTCCGCCACCACCAGCCTGGGCTCGGCCGCCAGGGCCAGCGCGATCACCACGCGCTGGCGCATGCCGCCGGAGAACTGGTGCGGGTAGTGGTCGATGCGCTCGCGCGCCGCCGGAATTCCGGTGGACGCCAGCAATTCGACCGCGCGATTGCGCGCCTGGGACCAGCTCATGTCCAGGTGCGTCACGATGGTTTCCGCCAGTTGCCTGCCCACCGTGTACAGGGGGTTGAGCGAGGTCAGGGGATCCTGGAACACCGCGCCGATCTCGCGGCCGCGCACGCGGCGCATCTGCTCGTCGGGCAGGTTGTCGATGCGACGGCCGTCCAGCAGGATCTCGCCTGCGGCGATGCGTCCAGGCGGCTCCAGCAGGCCGATGATGGATGCGCCGGTCAGCGATTTGCCGGCTCCGGACTCGCCCACTACCCCCAGGACTTCGCCAGCCTGGATGGAAAACGACACGTCGTCCAGCGCGCGCAGCGTGCCGCGGCGCGTGGGGAACTCCACGCGCAGATTGCGGACTTCAAGTAATGCGCTCATGCGCGGTACCTCAATTCAATTTCGGGTTGAGCGCATCGCGCAGCCAATCGCCCAGCAGGTTGACCGACAACACCAGCAGCACCAGCGCCGCGCCCGGGAAGATGGTGATCCACCATTCCCCGGAAAACAGGAAGTCGTTGCCGATGCGGATCAGCGTGCCGAGCGACGGCGCCGTCGGCGGCACGCCCACGCCCAGGAACGACAGCGTGGCCTCCGTGATGATGGCGGTCGCCAGGTGCACCGTGGCCAGCACCAGCACCGGGCCCAGCACGTTGGGCAGCACGTGGCGGAACATGATCACGGGCGAAGCCACGCCGATCACGCGCGCCGCCTGCACGTATTCGCGGTTCTTCTCCACCAGCGTGGAGCCGCGCACCGTGCGCGCATACTGCGGCCAGCCCGCCAACGCGATCGCGCCGATCAGCACCGGGAACGCGATCAGCTCGTGCATCTCGCGAGGCACCGCCGCGCGCGCCACGCCATCGATCAGCAACGCGATCAGGATGGCGGGGAACGACAGCTGCACGTCGGCGATACGCATGATGAAAGCGTCGATGCGCCCGCCCGCGTAACCCGAGATCAGCCCCAGGACGATGCCGATCGCCATGGACAGCAGCACCGAGGCCAGGCCGATCAATAGCGATACCTGGGTGCCGTACAGGATGGCCGAGTACAGGTCGCGGCCCTGGCTGTCGGTGCCCAGCAGATAGGTCGGCAGGCCGTTGGCTTCCCAGGCGGGCGGCAGCAACGCGTCCAGAAGCTCTACCTTGGTCAGGTCGAACGGATTGTGAGGCGCCACCCAGCCGGCGCCGAAGGAGCCGATCAGCAGCAGCGCCAGCAGCACGGTCGCCGCGATGGCCACGGGCGCCCGGCGCCAGGCCCAGGCGATATCGCTGTCCCACCAGCGTTTGAGTACGGCGCGCATCAGTGAGCCCCCCCGCCGCGGGTCAGCCCGGAACGCAGGCGCGGGTCCACGACAAAATACAGAAGATCGACGATCAGGTTGATCACCACGAATACCAGCGCGATCAGGCACAGGTAGGCCGCCATGACGGGCACGTCGGCGAACTGCACCGCCTGGATGAACAGCAGGCCCATGCCCGGCCACTGGAACACGGTTTCCGTGACGATGGCAAAGGCGATGATGCCGCCCAGCTGCAGGCCGGTGATGGTGATCACCGGCACCATCGTGTTCTTCAGCGCATGGCCGAAGTGGATGGCGCGGCGCTTCAGGCCGCGGGCGCGCGCGAACTTGATGTAGTCCGAACGCAGCACTTCCAGCATTTCGGAACGCACCAGCCGAAGCACCAGGGTCATCTGGAACAGCGACAGCGTGATGGCCGGCAGGATCAGGTGCTTCCAGCCCGTGGCGGTGAAGAACCCGGAAGTCCACCAGCCGAGGCTGACGGTATCGCCGCGCCCGTAGCTGGGCAGCCAGCCCAGCTGCACCGAAAACACCAGGATCAGCAGGATGCCGATCAGGAAGGTAGGCAACGACACGCCCAGCAGGGAGCCCGCCAGCAGCAGCTGGGACACCAGGCTGTTGCGCTTGAGCGCGGTATAGACGCCCAGCGGCACGCCCACCAGCAGCGCCAGCAGCGCGGCCGCCATGGACAGCTCCAGCGTGGCCGGCAAGCGGGACTTCAGCAAGGTGGAAACGGGTTCGCTCTGGCGCAGGGAGATGCCGAAATTCCCTTGCGCGGCGTTGGCCACGAAATGGCCGAATTGAACGATGGCGGGTTCGTTCAGCCCCAGGCGCTCGCGCAGTTCGATGCGCTCGGCATCGGTGGCGTCCTGCCCCAGCATGATGGTGACGGGGTCGCCGACGTATTGAAACAGCACAAAGGCCAGTAGCGTAACGGTGAGCATCACCGCCACGGCCTGCAACAGGCGACGCAGTATGAAAGCAAACATAGGCGGAAAAGGCAAAACGGCGGAAGCCCGGGGCCTGTCCGCGCCCCGGGGAGCGATGGACAGGCCCCGCGGGCCCCGCCGTCTGATTAGCCAGGATCAGTCAACCTTGACCCAATCGGCAACGAGACGGTTGTCGGCACGGTGGATGACCGTGACGTTCTTGCGCATCGCCCAGGGAATGACCTGGTCGTGCAGGGGAATGTGGCCGAAGTCCTTGGCGTGTCCCTGCAGCACGGTAATGATGTCGGCGTCGCGCTTGGCCGGATCGGTTTCCGTCTTGATCCGGTCGATGATGACGTCCAGTTCCTTGTTGCTGTAGTTGCCCAGGTTGTACATGCCGTCCGCGCCCTCGCCCTTGGTGCGGATCAGGTTCTGCAGCGTGTACATGGCGTCGAAGGTGGGCACGCCCCAGCCGAACAGGTAGGCGCTGGTGTCGGACGACTGCACCTTGGGGAAGTAGGTGGAGCGCGGCATGGCGTTCATCGTCGCCTTCACGCCGACCTTGGCCCACATGCCGACGACGGCCTGACAGATGGCTTCGTCGTTGATGTAGCGGTTGTTCGGGCAATCCAGCGTGAAGTTCAGGGTGCCGTCGTAGCCGGCTTCCTTCAGCAGCGCGCGGGCCTTTTCGGGATCGTAGGGCACGCGTTTGTGCAGGGATTCCGCCCAGCCGTGCACCTGCGGCGCGATCATCGTGCCGGTGGGCGCGGACAGGCCGCGCATCACCGCGCGCTTGATCGCGTCCACGTCGATGGCGCGGTACAGCGCCTCGCGCACGCGGATGTCCTGGAACGGGTTCTTGCCCTTGATGCCCGAATACTGGAGCTCCGGACGCTTCTGGTCCAGGCCCAGGTAGATGGTGCGGTATTCGTTGCCTTCCACGACCTTGGCGGACTGGCGCAGGCGCTCCAGGTCCTGCGCGGCGGGATCGAGCACGAAGTCGATCTCGCCCGAGAGCAGCGCGGCGGTGCGGGTGGCGTTCTGCTTGATCGGCGTGAACACCACTTCGGTCACGTTGCCGACCTTGCCGGCCTTGTTCCACCAGTCCTTGTTTTCCTCGAAGACCGTGCGCACGTCGACTTCGCGCGACTTGAGCTTGTAGGGGCCGGTGCCGTTGGTGTTGCGAGCGCCGTAGGTTTCTTCCTTGTTGACGAAGTCCTGCGGCTTGGCGATGTTGTTCTTCTCCGACCAGGCCTTGTTCATGATGAACACGTTGGTCAGCTGGCGCAGCAACACGGGATTGGGCGCCGAGGTTTCCACCTCGACCGTGAGGTCGTCGATCTTGCGCGCTTCCTTGATGCCCGTCGTGTACGCCTTGTAGTTCGACGTGGGCGCCATGGCGCGGTGGATCGAGAACACGACGTCGTCCGCGGTGAACGCGGCGCCGTCGTGGAACTTCACGCCGGGGCGCAGCTTGAAGCGGTACAGCGTGGGCGAAACCTGCTCCCATTCCGTGGCCAGGCGCGGCGTGACCTTGAAGGTCTTGTCGTAGTCCACCAGCGGTTCGTAGATGTAGCTGTTGGCGGCGATCGTCATCCCCTCGTTCTGCGAATGCGGATCGAAGGTGAGGATGTCGCCCTGGGCGGCCCAGCGGAAGGTCTTGGCCTGCCCGATCGAGGGCACGGCCACGGCGGCGGCGATCGCGATAGCAATCAAAGTGCGGCGCATAGGTTCTACTCCTGACTGTAATCTGAATACCGGCGCGATATTGCCTACCCGCAAGAACCCCGTCAATTCAGGGTTTATGCGTACCGGAACGGGTTTTCACAGAGGGAAAACATATTGGGGACGCATATGCTTGTAACAAAAAAATCGAAGTAAACAGCGTTGGGGCCGTCCGGCGCCTGCGCGGCGCGCATCCCCCTTTAATCGTCTTCCGGCGCCGACAAATCCAAGGGCACGTGCTCGGTCATCAGCACCTCCAGCATCTCGATGAGTTGCGCGGCCTTTTCCTCGCCGAAAGGCGCGAGCACCGCCTTCTGGTGCTGCAACGCCTGTTCGCACAAGGCGGCGATCAGGTTCGACCCCTTGGCGGTGATGCAGACCCGGGTCTGCCGCCGGTCCGCGCGCACGCCGGTGCGCGCCACCAGGCCCTCCGCCTCCATGCGCTGCACCACCTTGCTCAGGGTGGGCTGCTTGGTGATCGCGAGCACGGCCAGCGTGCCGATGGTTTCGCCGGCGCTGCCTTGCAGGCTGGCCAGCACGCGCCATTCCGTGACCGACAAGCCGGCCGCCTTCACCTGCAGATGGAATTCGGCCGAGATGCGCTGGCTGGCCTGCGCCAGCAGGTAGGCCAGATAACCATCGACGAAGCGGGCGCCTTGCGCCCCCGCGCCTGTGTCCCGCTGCTTGTCCAACCGCATGTTGCTTTGCTCCCACGCACCGGAATCCAAGGATGCCGGAACGCCCGAGGCGGCCCGACGAAAGACGCATTGCACCACGGTGGAGCCCACGCGCGCCATGACGTGCCGCAATGCTGTTGCGCAGCACAGGGTATACCCGAAATCGCAACCCGTTTTTGCACCATCCCAGGGCCCCGAGCAGGCCTCGGAAGTAGAGAACAACGAGTATATACGTCCTTGTTTTAGCGTGATATTTTTTTAATTCCATGAAATTTCATCTTTTTTGTTGACAGCTAAAACGTTGACTCCTAAAGTATTTTTTAGATGAGATTTTCCTGACGTCACGATGCTGCGCAGCAGCAACGCTTGAGGACCCGCGGGCCGGGCCGGGAAGGAGTTCTAGATGGCTGAAAGGTCTTTCAAGAAAGAAGTCCAGCAGTTGCGCATCGGCGCGGGCGAAGAGTTCCGCGGAGAGGGCATTCTCGCCGTCACGAAAGCCTTGCTGCAATCCGGCGTGGGCTATGTCGCGGGCTATCAGGGCTCGCCGATCTCCCACTTGATGGACGTGCTGGCCGACGCCAACGACATCCTGCAGGAGCTCGGCGTGCATTTCGAGGCCAGCGCCTCGGAAGCCACCGCGGCCGCGACGCTGGCGGCATCCGTCATGTACCCGATCCGCGGCGCGGTCACCTGGAAATCCACGGTGGGCACCAACGTCGCGTCCGATGCCCTGGCCAACCTGGCCTCGGGCGGCGTCACCGGCGGCGCGCTGGTCATCGTGGGCGAAGACTACGGCGAAGGCTCGTCCATCATGCAGGAACGCTCGCATGCGTTCGCCATGAAGTCGCAGATCTGGCTGCTGGATCCGCGCCCCAACCTCGAAAGCATGGTCAAGGCGGTGGAGGACGGCTTCGGACTGTCCGAGGCCAGCAAGACCCCGGTCATGCTGCAACTGCGCATCCGCGGCTGCCACGTGCACGGCCGCTTCGTCGCCAAGGAAAACAAGCGTCCGGCGTTCTCGCTGGCCCAGGCGCTGGAAAGCCCGGCCCGCGACACCAGCCGCATCGTGCTGCCGCCCGCCTCCTTCCTGCATGAGCAGGAGAAAATCAAGGAGCGCTGGCCCGCCGCCATCCGCTATATCAAGGAGCACAAGCTCAACGAACACTTCGACGGCGACCAGGACGATATCGGCCTGATCCTGCAGGGCGGCCTGTACAACGGCGTCATCCGCGCCTTGCAACTGCTGGGCCTGGCGGACAACTTCGGCAACAGCCGCATTCCGCTTTACGTCATGAACGTGACCTATCCCGTCATCGAGGACGAGGTCGTCGATTTCTGCCGCGGCAAGCGCGCGGTGCTGCTGCTGGAAGAAGGCCAGCCCGACTACATCGAGCAGAACCTGCATGCCGTGCTGCGCCGCGCGGGCGTGGACACGCGCCTGTCCGGCAAGGACGTGCTGCCCATGGCGGGCGAATACACCACCCAGGTCATGCGCGACGGCCTGCGCGAATTCCTCAAGCGGAACCGCCCGGAATCCCTGCAGACGCATCCCGCCGCCGCGGCCGACGCCCCGGCCGCCGAGCGCCAGCTGGAAATCACCGAACTGACGCGGCCCAAGCCCGCCCGGCCGGCCGAGCAGCCCATCACCTTCCACAAGCACGTGGAGGGCCTGGCGGCCGTGGTGCCGCCCCGGCCCGCGGGCTTCTGTACCGGCTGTCCCGAAAGGCCGATCTTCTCGGCGCTGACGCTGGCGCAGGAAACGCTGGGCCAGCACCACATTTCCTGCGACATCGGCTGCCACCTCTTCTCCATCCTGCCGCCCTTCAACCTGGGCGCCACCACCATGGGCTACGGCCTGGGCGCCTCCAGCGCGGCGGCCTTCAACGTGCCCGCGGCCAAGCGCCCCATTTCCATCATGGGCGACGGCGGCTTCTGGCACAACGGGCTGGCCTCGGGGATCGGCAACGCGGTGTTCAACAAGTACGACGGCGTCATCGTCATCGTCGACAACTTCTACGCCTCGGCCACCGGCGGGCAGGACATCCTGTCGTCGCGCGCCGAGAATCCGGACCGCTCGACCAACAACCCCATCGACCAGGCCGTGCGCGGCGTGGGCGTGAAGTGGGTGCGCACGCTGGACCGGACCTACGACGTGGCCAAGGTGCGCGCCACCATCGAAGAGGCGCTGACCACCGAGGTCAAGGGCCCCAAGGTCATCATCGCGCAGTCCGAATGCATGCTGAACAAGCAGCGCCGCATCAAGCCGCTGTTCAACAAGGCGGTCAAGGAAGGCAAGCGCGCGGTCAAGGAACGCTTCGGCGTGGACCCCGACGTGTGCACCGGCGACCACGCCTGTATCCGGCTGTCGGGCTGCCCCTCGTTGACCGTCAAGGACAGCGGCGATCCCTTGAAGGAAGACCCGGTCGCGCACGTGGAGAGCAGCTGCGTCGGCTGCGGCAACTGCGGCGAAGTGGCCCACGCCGCCGTGCTGTGCCCCTCGTTCTACCGCGCCGACATCGTCCACAACCCCACCAGACGCGACCGCTACCTGGCGCGCATGCGCGGCGCCGTGATCGGCTTCCTGCAACGGCGACGCGCGGCGCGCCTGGCCAATAACGCACTTTAAGGACACGCGTTCCATGAAACCGGTGCCCATGCAGCAAGGCAACCCCATCAAGATCGCCATCCTGGCCATGGGCGGCCAGGGCGGCGGCGTGCTGGCCGACTGGATCGTCGACATGGCCGAGCACGCCGGCTGGTGGGCGCAGACCACGTCGGTGCCCGGCGTGGCCCAGCGCACCGGCGCCACGATCTACTACCTGGAACTGTTGCCCGAGTCGGACGTGCAGCGGGCCGGCCGGCAACCGGCGCTGGCGCTGATGCCCACCCCCGGCGACGTGGACCTGGTGGTGGCGGCGGAATTGATGGAAGGCGGCCGCGCGATCCAGCGCGGCCTGGTCACGCCCGAGCGCACGGTGCTGCTGACGTCTTCGCACCGCAGCTACGCGGTCAGCGAGAAATCCGCGCCCGGCAACGGCATCGCCGACCCGAACAAGGTGCTGGAAGCGGGTCGCGCCGCCGCCAAGCGCTTTCTCTGTTTCGACCTGCAGGCCCTGGCCGACCGCGCCGGCAGCGTGATCAGCGCCAGCCTGTTCGGCGCCGTGGCCGGCAGCGGCGCCCTGCCCTTCGCGCGCGAAGACTTCGAAGCCACGGTGCGGCGCGCCGGCCTGGGCGTGGACGCCAGCCTGCGCGCCTTCGCCCTGGGCTTCGAGTCGGCCGACCAGGCGCCCGCGCAGCCCGCCCCCATCGACCTGGAACGGCCGGTGCCGGCCCTGCCCGACGTCGCTGCCAACCCCAGGACGCAGGCCCTGCTGGACGCCATCAAGCGCGACTTCCCCGCCTGTGCCCAGCCCATGCTGGCGGTGGGCGCGCGCCGCCAGATCGAGTTCCAGGACCTGGCCTATGCCCGCGACTACCTGCGCCACATGAAGGCGATCCGCGACCTGGACGCCGCGCATGGCGGCGAAGGCCAGCAGTGGGCGCTGACCTGTGCCGCCGCCCGCTACGTCGCCACGGCCATGGCCTACGACGACGTGATCCGCGTGGCCGACCTGAAAACCCGCGGCACGCGCTTCGACCGCGTGCGCGAGGAAGTGGGCGCGCGCCCGGACCAGCTGGTCTACACCACGGAATTCATGCATCCGCGGCTGGAGGAGATCTGCGGCACGCTGCCCGCCGGACTGGGCCGCTGGCTGGAAGGATCCAAGGCCTTCGGCGGCTTCGTCGCGCGCCGCCTGGGCCACGGCCGCCGCATGCAAAGCGGCACGCTGGGCGGCTTCCTGATGCTGTACGCGCTGGCCGGCATGCGGCGTTTCCGCCGCGGCACGCTGCGCCACCAGGCCGAGGCCGCCGGCCTGCGGCAGTGGCTGGACCTGATCGCGAAACTGGCGCCGCGCGATTACGCGCTGGCCGTCGAAGCCGTCAACTGCCGGCGCCTGGTCAAGGGCTACAGCGACACGCACGTGCGCGGCGGCGGCAAGTACCGCCAACTGATCGCCGCGGCAGAACAACTGGCCGGCCGGCCCGACGCCGCCGCGACGCTGCGCGCGCTGCGCGACACCGCCCTGGCCAACGAAAAATGCGGCCCCATGGAACGCCAGCTGGCTGAAAAGCTGGCGGCCTGAGCCGAACACCGATAGGGACAAACGCCGTGCAAACATTGAAACTCATCGTTCGGGAAGTCCGGCAGGAATCGCCGTTGATCCGCTCGTTCCGGCTGGTCCGCGAAGATGGCGGCGCGCTGCCCGCCTTCGGCCCGGGCGCGCACCTGAAGATATCGGTGCCCGGCCTGCGCGAACCGCGCTGCTATTCGCTGGTGCAGCTGGCGCCCGAGGCGGGGCGCTTCGCCGACCCCGCGGAATACCGGCTGGGCGTGCGCCTGGAGGAAACCAGCGAAGGCGGATCGCGCTACATGCACGCCCTGGCCAAAGGCGACGCGCTCATGGTCGAGGGCCCGAAGAACGACTTCCCGCTGCACGAATCGCCGGCCGGCGACGAACCCGTGGTGCTGATCGCGGGCGGCATCGGCATCACGCCGGTCGCTTCCATGGCCGCCTCGCTGAAAGCCGCCGGCCGGGCCTTCCATCTTCATTACTGCGGCCGCAGCAAAGACCAGCTGGCTTTCCGGCCTGAACTGGAGGCGCTGGCGGGCGAGGACCTGACCCTGCATGCCGACGACGACCCGTCCTGCCGCTTCGACCTGCAGGCGCTGCTGGCCTCGGCCTCCCCGCGCCAGCACCTGTACGTCTGCGGCCCGAAGGGGCTGATCGACGCGGTCATCCAGGGCGCCCGCGCCCGCCACTGGCCCGACGCCCACATCCACTTCGAGCTCTTCACCACGGCCGCCCCCCAGGCCGGCGACCAGCCCTTCGAAGTCGAGCTGCGCCAGTCCGGCCGCGTGCTGACCATCCCCGCCGACAAGACCATCATCGACGTGATGGAAGAAGAAGGCTGCGATCCCATGTACGACTGCAAACGCGGCGAATGCGGCGTCTGCCAGGCCACGGTGCTGGAAGGCGAGCCCGACCACCGCGACTACTACCTGTCGGACACCGAGAAGGCCAGCGGCAAGATCATCCAGATCTGCATCTCGCGCGCGAAATCGGCGCGCCTGGTGCTGGACCTGTAGCCCCGACGCAAGGAAGCGCCACCATGAGCAAATACCGCGACAACCCCGACGCCATTCGCGCCCTGCTGCGAGACACCGAGGTGCACAAGGACCTGTTCATCGACCAGGAGCTGTTCGAGCTGGAGATGGAGCGCCTGTACGCCAACACCTGGGTCTACGTCGGCCACGACAGCCAGGTGCCCAACCCCGGCGACTACATCACCACCACGGTCGGCAACCAGCCCGTGGTGATGGTGCGCCACAGCGACAAGAGCGTGCGCGTGCTGCACAACCGCTGCCCGCACAAGGGCACGATGGTGGCGGGCGACGGCTGCGGCAATACCGGCAAGTTCTTCCGCTGCCCGTACCACGCCTGGACCTTCAAGACGGACGGCAGCCTGCTGTCCATCCCGCTGAAGAAGGGCTACGAGAACACCGGCCTGGAAAACTGCGAAGCCAGCCAGGGCATGGCCGCCGTGAAGGACGTGAAGAATCATCGCGGCTTCGTGTTCTGCCGGCTGAATCCGGAAGGCCAGTCCTTCGAGGACTTCTTCGGCGAATCGCTGTCCACCCTGGACAACATGGTGGACCGCTCGCCGGAAGGCCGGCTGGAAGTGGCCGGCGGCGTGCTGCGCTACATGCACCGCTGCAACTGGAAGATGCTGGTCGACAACCAGACCGACACCTGCCACCCCATGGTCGCCCACGAGTCCTCGGCTGGAACCGCCGTGAAGGTCTGGGAACAGGCGCCGGAAGGCACGCCCAAGCCCATGGCCGTGGAACTGTTCGCGCCCTTCATTTCGCCCTACGAGTTCTTCGAGAACATGGGCATCCGCGTGTGGGAAAACGGCCACGGCCACACCGGCGTGTCCGACTCGATCCACGCCTCCTACTCCGGCATCCCCGGGTACTGGGACGCGATGGTGGCGGCCTACGGCGAGGAACGCGCCAAGCAGATCCTCGGCGACGTGCGCCACAACACCGTGTACTTCCCCAACATCATGGTCAAGGGGCCGATCCAGACCCTGCGCATCTTCAAGCCCATCGCGGCGGACCGGACCCTGGTGGAGTCCTGGACCTTCCGCCTGGTGGGCGCGCCCGACCTGCTGCTCGAACGCACGCTCATGTACAACCGCCTCATCAACGCCCCCACTTCCGTGGTCGGCCACGACGACCTGGAAATGTACGAGCGAGCGCAGGACGGGCTGCATTCGCGGGCGCGCGACTGGGTCAATGTGGGCCGGCTGTACTCGCCCGACGAAACCGGGCAGAAGAACGTCACCACCAATGGCACCAACGAATGGCAGATGCGCAACCAGTACCGCGCATGGGGCCGCTACATGACCGGACCGGAGTCGGTATGAGCGCAAGCGACCGTGAACTGATCGATTTTGTCTACGCCGAAGCGCGCATGCTGGACGAGCTGCGCTTCGAGGAATGGCTCAACCTGTACACCGACGACGGCCATTACTGGATGCCGCTGGCCCATGGCCAGACCGACCCCAGGCTGCATGCTTCGCTGATGTACGAGGACAAGCTGCTGCTGCGCGTGCGCGTGGAGCGGCTGGCCGGCCAGCGCACGTTCTCGCAGCAGCCCAAGAGCCGCTGCCATCACCTGCTGCAGGCGCCCTCCATCGAGCGCGATCATCCCGAAGCCGCGCCCGCCGAGGGCCGGCACGTGGTGCGCACCGCATTCCATTATGTCGAGACGCGGCTGGACGCGCAGACGCTGTACGCCGGCTGGACCACGCATCACCTGGTCGAGCAGGACGGCGTGTTGCGTATCCGGCTCAAGCGCGTCGACCTCGTCAATTGCGACGCGGCCTTCGGCAATATCCAATTGTTCATGTAGGAGCGGCTTGTGAGCACCACGGTCCATCAGGCATTCCGCGTCACGGCCGCCCGCCACGGCGCCCAGCCCTTCCTCTGCATCCTGCCCGAAACGGCGCGGGCCTATGGCGTCGAGGCCGGCGAACTGGGTTACGCGCAGGCCGCCGACGCCATCGAAACGCTGCGCGCCGCCTACGCCCGCGCCGGCTACGGGCACGGCCACCGCGCCGGGCTGCTGCTGGAAAACCGCCCCGCCTTCTTCCTGCACTGGTTCGCGCTGAATGCGCTGGGCGTGTCGGTCGTGCCGATCAATCCCGATCTGCGCGCGGCCGAACTCGAATACCTGACGGGCCATTCGGAGATCGCCTTGGCCGTGGCGCTGCCCGAACGCCACGCCGACCTGCTTGCCGCCGCGAAGCGAGCCGGCCGCGAACTACGCGTGATGGGCCCGGACGATATGCCGCCCGCCTCGCCGTTTGCCGCGCCGCTGGCCGGCAGCGAGCCCGACGTCCTGACCGAATGCGCCCTGCTCTACACGTCCGGCACCACCGGACGGCCCAAGGGCTGCATCCTGCCCAACCGCTATTTCCTGCACGCCGGCGGCTGGTACGCGCGCATCGGCGGCCTGGCGGCCCTGCGTCCCGGCCAGGAACGCATGCTGACGCCGCTGCCGCTGGTCCACATGAACGCCATGGCGTACTCGGCCATGGCCATGGTGCTGACGGGCGGATGCCTGATCCCGCTGGACCGATTCCATCCCAAGACCTGGTGGGACAGCGTGCGCGACTCCCGCGCCACCGTGCTGCACTACCTGGGCGTGATGCCCGCCATCCTGATGAAGGCGGAGCCGTCGGCGAACGATCCCCAGCCCGCCATCCGCTTCGGCTTCGGCGCGGGGGTGGACCGCAAGCTGCACCAGCCCTTCGAGGCGCGCTTCGGCTTTCCGCTGCTGGAGGCCTGGGCCATGACCGAAACCGGCGCGGGCGCCGTCATCATCGCCAACCGGGAGCCGCGCCACATCGGCAGCAGTTGCTTCGGCAGCGAGGAAGAGGACGTGTTGGTCCGCATCGTGAGCGACGCGGGCGACGAGGCGGCGACCGGCGAGCCGGGCGAACTGCTGGTGCGCCACGCGGGCGACGATCCCCGCTACGGCTTCTTCGCCGGCTACCTCAAGGACGAGGAAGCCACGGCGCAGGCCTGGGAAGACGGCTGGTTCCATACCGGCGACATCGTCCGCCGCGAGGCCGACGGCGCGCTGCGCTTCGTGGACCGCAAGAAGAACGTGATCCGCCGCAGCGGCGAGAACATCTCGGCCGTCGAGGTGGAGAGCGTGCTGATGCAGCATCCACTGGTGAAGGCGGTGGCGGTGGCCGCCGTGCCCGATCCAGTGCGCGGCGACGAAGTGCTGGCTTGCGTGGTGCCCGACAAGTGGCCGGTCACCGACGCCGAAATGACCGAGGCGGCCCGCAGCATCGTGCAATGGAGCCTGGAGCAGCTGGCCTACTACAAGGCCCCCGGCTACGTCGCCTTCGTCGACAGCCTGCCGCTCACCACCACCAACAAGATCCAGCGCGGCGAGATGAAGGCGCTGGCGCCCACGCTGCCGGGCACGGCCCGTTGCGTGGACACCTGCGCCATGAAAAAACGCCCCCAGGCGGACGCGGCGCCGGCGCGGCGCGAGGAGTCCGTCCGATGAGCAAGGGGCGCCGGGGCTATGACGGCGTGGTGGCGGCCCTGCCCGTCACCATTCCGTACGAACGCTATTCCACGCATGCCGCCCACTGGTGGCTGGGCCGCGCGCTGGGCGCGCTGATCCGGCGGGCCGGCATCGCCAAGACCGACGTGGACGGGCTGTGCGTCTCCAGCTTCACCCTGGCGCCCGACACCGCCGTCGGCCTGGTGCAGCACCTGGGCATGAGCCCGCGCTGGCTGGATCACATCCCCATGGGCGGCGCCAGCGGGGTGGCGGCCCTGCGCCGCGCGGCCCGCGCCGTGCAGGCCGGCGACGCCGACGTCGTGGCCTGCATCGCGGGCGATACCAACCACGTGGACTCGTTCCGCAACACGGTCAGCCAGTTCTCGCGCTTCGCGCAGGACGCCGTCTACCCCTATGGCGCGGGCGGCCCCAACGCCAGCTTCGCGCTGCTGACCGCCAACTACATGCGCGCGACCGGCGCCACCCGCGAGGACTTCGGCAAGCTCTGCGTGGCGCAGCGGGACAACGCGCTGCGCTTTCCTCACGCGCTGATGAAAAAGCCGCTGACGCTCGCCCAGTACCTGGATGCGCGCGTCATCACCGATCCGATCCACCTGTTCGATTGCGTGATGCCCTGCGCGGGCGCCGACGCCTTCCTGGTCATGAGCGAAGACCGGGCGCGGGCGCTGAACCTGCCCTACGCCCGCATCCTCTCCACCATCGAACGCCACAACGCCTGGATCGAGGACCCGATCCAGACGCGCGGCGGCTGGACCCTGGACCTGGACGAGCTGTACGGCCAGGCCGGCGCCCAGCCGGGCGACATGGATTTCCTGCAAGCCTACGACGACTACCCCGTCATCAACCTGATGCAGATCGAAGACCTGGGCTTCTGCTCGAAAGGCGCGGCGCCGGATTTCGTGCGCGGCAACAGTTTCACCGTGGACGGCAGCTTTCCCTTCAACACCAACGGCGGCCAGCTGTCGGTGGGCCAGGCCGGCGCGGCCGGCGGCTATCTGGGGCTGGTCGAGGCGCTGCGCCAGCTCAGCGGCACGGCCGGCGCGACGCAGGTGGCCGATGCCCGCCTCGGCATGGTCAGCGGTTTCGGCATGATCAATTACGACCGCGGGCTGTGCACCGCCGCGGCCATCCTGGCCAGGAGCGACGCATGACTGAACCCTTGGCCAAACCGCCCCGCAAGAACCCCATCGCCCGCACCCGCCAGCCGACCCTGCCGCCCGGCTGGCGCAGCCGCAGCGCGCTGGGGCTGACCGCCGCCGCCGCCGAGGGCCGCTTCGAGCTGCAGACCTGCGCCGACTGCGGCGCGGTCCAGTATCCGCCCCGCGAAGTCTGCGGCCACTGCCTGTCCGAACACCTGCCGTGGCGCCCGGCGGACCCCAGCGGCGTGCTGCTGGTCAGCACCGTCCTGCACCACAGCAACGACCTGTATTTCCGCGAACGCCTGCCCTGGCGGGTGGGCACGGTGCGCATGACCGCCGGCCCATCGGTGGTGGCGCACGTGCACCAGGACTGCGTCGACGGCGCCCCCGTGCGCCTGGCGCTGAAGCTGGACCGCGGCGGCCAGGCCGTGATGATCGCCCTGCCTGAAAGGAACACGCCGAACATGGAAGACGACAAGACCCTGCGCGAAACCTCGTGCGATCCGAAATTCCGCCGCGCGCTCGTCACCGACGGCAAATCGGCGGTGGGCCAGGCCATGGCGCGCGCCCTGCTGGAAGCCGGCTGCCCGACCGTGTTCCTGGGCGATCCGCAAGCGTGGAAGCGCGACGCCGCCTTCGACGCGCTGGCGGCCGATCCGCGCGTGCAGGCCGTGGTGCTCGACGTGACCGATACCGATTCGGTCGAGCGGGTCGCCGCGTCCATCGGCGGCAAGGTCGAGATCCTGGTGAACACCGCCGACCAGGAGCGCGAAGGCGGGCTGCTGAACCGCAAGGACGTCAACACGGCGCGCGACGCCCTGGACGTGAACGTGCTGGGGCTGATGCGCCTGGCGCAGAACTTCGGCCCGGCGCTGTGCGGCCGCGCCGCGGACGGCGTGAACAGCGCCACGGCCTGGGTCAATGTGCTGTCCATCTACGCCCATATGAACCTGCCCTCGCGCGGCATGTGGTCGGCGTCCAAGGCGGCCGCGCTGTCCCTGGCGCAGTGCCTGCGCGCCGAGATGCGCGGCGCGGGCGTGCGGGTGATGAACGTGTTCCCCGGGCCGGTGGATCACGAATGGGAGCAACGCACGCCGCCCCCGCGGGTGGCGCCCGCGGCGATCGCCGCCGCCATCGTGCGCGCGCTCAAGGATGGCATCGAAGACGTGTACGTCGGCGATGTCGCGCAGGAATTCCGCGCCCGGCTGGCGGAGAACCCCAAGGGACTGGAACGGGAGCTGGGCGCCTGACGGCCCGCCCCTTCCCCGACAACGCACGAATCTAGAGGAACAGCACATGAGCCAGAACATTCTTGCCCAATTCATGACCGAACTGGTGTCCGGCCGCATCCGCCTGGTGGACCTGACCGAGACGCTGACGCCGGAATTCCCCACCATCGTGCTGCCGCCGGAGTTCGGCCAGGCCTGGCCGTTCCGCATCGAGGAAATCTCGCGCTACGACGAGCGCGGACCCGCCTGGTACTGGAACAATTTCTCGTGCTCCGAACACACCGGCACCCACTTCGACGCGCCGGCCCACTGGGTCACGGGCAAGGACCAACCCGACAATACCGTGGACACCATCCCGGTCGAGGCCTTCATCGCCAGCGCCTGCGTGATCGACTGCTCGGCCGAAGCGCGCGACAACCCGGATTTCCTGCTGACCGTCGACTTCGTGAAGAAATGGGAAGAGCGGCATGGCCGCATCCCGGCGCGGTCGTGGGTGCTGATGCGCACCGACTGGTCCAAGCGCGCCAAGCCCGCCGAGTACCTGAACCTGCAGGCCGATGGCGCGCACTCGCCCGGCCCGGACGCGGAAGTGGTGCCCTGGCTGATCAAGGAGCGCGACGTGCACGGCTTCGGCACCGAATCGGTCGGCACCGACGCGGGCCAGGCGCAGCACCTCGATCCCCCCTATCCCTGCCACTACTACATGCACGGCAACAACCGCTACGGCCTGCAATGCCTGACCAACCTGGACCAGCTGCCGCCCACCGGCGCGGTGATCTTCTCGGCGCCGCTCAAGATCCGCAGCGGCTCGGGCAGTCCGCTGCGCGTGCTGGCGCTGGCGCCCAAGGCCTGAGCCGGCCGCACGACAACGACAACGACAACAGGGGATATCCATGACGCACACCAACGTCGCCATCGTGACCGGCGGCAGCGCCGGCATCGGCGCCGAGATCTGCCGCAGCATGCTGGACGCAGGCTACGAAGTGATTTCCATGGCGCGCCGCGCCGCCGACTTCAGCCATCCGCGCCTGCACAACATGCAGGTCGACCTGCTGGATGCCACGGCTACCGCGCAGGCGGGCGCCGAGGCCGCCTCGCGGTTTCCCATCAGCCACGTTATCCACAACGCCGGCGTCATCTGGCCCAACCTGCTGCCGCAGGTCACCCAGGAAGAACTGCACGGCCTGACCCAGATCCACCTGGGCGCGGCCATCAGCCTGGTACAGGCTGCCCTGCCCGGGATGCAGGAACGCAAGTTCGGCCGCATCGTGATGATGTCTTCGCGCGGCGCCCTCGGCCTGCCGACCCGCACCGCGTATTCGGCCACCAAGGCCGGCATGGTGGGCATGGCGCGCACCTGGTCGCTGGAACTGGCGCCCTACGGCATCACGGTCAACGTGGTGGCCCCCGGTCCGATCCAGACCGACATGTTCTACGAGGTGATCGAACCCGGCAGCGAACGCGAAAAGCAGCTGGCCGCCGGCATCCCGGTCAAGCGCCTGGGGCGCTCGGACGACGTGGCGCGGGCCGTCATGTTCTTCGCGGATCCCGCCAACAGCTTCGTCACCGGGCAGACGCTGTTCGTCTGCGGCGGCGCCAGCGTCAGCTCCATCACCATCTGAGCGCCCATTCCCGGGGCGCCGCTTCGGGTTTTGACGGATAGGTAAGCGCTGCGGCGACGTCTACAGTGCTGAGCCTGCTCAAGAAAAGTTTAAGCAACAAGCAATTCCAGCAGTTTCCGTTTTCTCCGTTTTCCAGCCGCACCCCCACCTTGCTCCCTATCCGGAGGTTTTGCCATGCTGTCGAAGAAACTCCCCCTGGCCGCTGCCGCCGCGGTAGCCGCGCTGTTCGCCCTGCCCGCCCTGGCCCAAATGAAGGTCGGCGTCGTCACCTCGTCCACCGGCCCCACGGCGCTGGTCGGCATTCCGCAGAAGAACACCGTGCCGCTTCTGCCCAAGAAGATCGGCGACCTGACCGTGGAATACATCTCGCTGGACGACGCCAGCGATTCCACCAACTCGGTCACGGCCTTCAAGAAGCTGATTTCGGAGCAGAACGTGGACGCACTGATCGGCCCCTCGGGCTCGCCCAACGCCATGGGCGTGATCCAGTTCGCGGCCGAGGCCGGCGTGCCCATGCTGGCGCCGGTCGGCACGGCCGCGGTCGTGCTGCCGATGAACGACCAGAAGAAGTGGGTGTTCAAGACCACGCAGAACGACGACATCATCGCGCGCGCGCTGGTCGACCACATGGCCAAGACCGGCATCAAGACGGTCGGCTTCATCGGCCTGAACGACCCCTACGGCGAGAACTGGTACAAGGTTTTCTCGGGCCTGGCCGCCGAGAAGGGCATCAAGATCGCCGCCAACGAGCGCTACCTGCGCTTTGACAGCTCGGTCACGGGCCAGGCGCTGAAGATCCTGGCCGCCAAGCCGGACGCCGTGCTGGTGGCCGCCCCCGGCGCCGCCAGCGTGCTGCCGCAGACGACCCTCTTCGATCAGGGCTACAAGGGCAAGTTCTACCAGACCCACGGCGCGGCCCTGCCCGACTTCCTGAAGCTGGGCGGCAAGAAGGTCGAAGGCACGGTGCTGGCGGCCAGCCTGATGCTGGTGCTGCCGGAAATGCCCGACAGCAATCCGTCCAAGAAGGTCGCGTCCGACTACATCGCCGCCTACGAGAAGCTCAATGGATCCAAGCCGGCCACCTTCGGCGCCAACGTCTTCGACGCGGGCCTGCTGCTGGAAAAGGCCGTGCCGCTGGCCGAAAAGGCCGGCAAGCCGGGCACCAAAGAGTTCCGCAGCGCGCTGCGCGATGCGCTGGAACAGACCAAGGAGCTCGTCGGCACCCAGGGCGTCTACAACATGTCCGCCGCCGACCATAGCGGCTTCGACGAACGCGGCCGCGAACTCATCACCGTCAAGGACGGCAACTGGGCGTTGGTGAAGTAGAGGCCCCCCCCGAAGCGCTGCGCGCTTCCCCCCAGGGGGCATGCCTGCGGACCGGCGGAGCCGGATCCGCGGCATCCCACTGGGGAGGCACCCGCGGCGTATGCGGGGTGGCGTGCTTGGCGTGCTTGGTGTGCTTCGCGTGCTTGTCTGTCTTACCCGGAATTTCGCATGAATGCTCAGATTGCCCTGATTCTTGGGCAGGATGGCATCACCAATGGCGCCATCTATGCGCTGCTGGCTTTGTCCATCCTGCTGGTTTTCACTGTTACCCGCGTGCTGTTCATCCCCCAGGGGGAGTTCGTGGCGTTCGGCGCCCTGACGATGGCGGCGCTGCAGGCGGGCAAGCCCGTGCTGCTGGTGTGGCTGCTGTTTGCCTTCGCTCTGGCCGAGGTCGGCGCCGACCTGATGGCGCGCCGCAAGCGGCCCGGACGTAACCGCGGCCTCGGGCGCATGGCGGCCAAGCTGGCCTATCCGCTGGCGCTGGCCGCGCTGTTCTACCGCCTGCCGCTGGCCCAGTTGCCCATGGCCGTGCAGGCGCTGCTGACGCTGCTGCTGGTCGTGCCGATGGGGCCGCAGCTGTACCGCCTCTTCTACCAGCCCATCGCGTCGGCCTCGACCCTGGTGCTGCTGATCGTCTCCATCGCCGTGCACCTGGCGCTGGTCGGGCTCGGCCTGCTCGCCTTCGGCGCGGAAGGCGCCCGCACCGCGCCGTTCAGCGACGCCAGCCTCACGCTCGGCCCGCTCAACGTGAACAGCCAGGCGCTGTGGGTGCTGGCCGTGTCCGCCGTGCTGATCATCGTGCTCTACCAGTTCTTCGAGCGTTCCATGTACGGCAAGGCGCTGCGCGCCGCCGCCTTCAACCGCCTGGGCGCCAGGCTGATGGGCATTTCTCCGATCTTCGCGGGCAAGGCCACGTTCTTCCTGGCCGCGCTGATCGGCACCGTGTCGGGCATCCTCATCGCGCCCATCACCACCATGTATTTCGACTCCGGCTTCATGGTCAGCCTGAAGGGCTTCGTGGGCGCCATCATCGGCGGCCTGGTGAGCTATCCGCTGGCCGCCGCCGGCGCCGTGCTGGTCGGCCTCATCGAAGCCTTCTCCTCGTTCTGGGCAAGCGCCTACAAAGAAATCATCGTGTTCACGCTGATCATCCCCGTGCTGCTCTGGCGTTCACTGAAAAGCCATCACGTCGAGGAAGAAGACGAATGAATCCGCGCCACATCCTCTTCGCGTTCCTGGCGCTGCTGGTCCTCGCCCCGCTGGTCCTGCCGCCTTTCTACGTCACGCTGCTGAACTACATCGGCCTGTACGCCATGGTGGCGCTGGGCCTGGTGCTGCTGACCGGCGTGGGCGGCCTGACGAGCTTCGGGCAGGCCGCCTTCGTCGGCGTGGGCGCCTACACGACCGCGCTGCTCACCACCCGCGCGGACACCCTGCCGTCCTGGCTGGCCTGGCTGGGCGCGTCGCCCTGGCTGACCCTGCTGGCGGGCCTGGCGCTGACACTGGTGATCGCCTACCTGCTGGGCGCCATCACCCTCAAGCTGTCCGGCCACTTCCTGCCGCTGGGCACGATCGCCTGGGGCCTGTCGCTGTACTTCGTCTTCGGCTCGGTCGAAGGCCTGGGCGGCCACACCGGCATTCCGGACATTCCCGCCATCCATCTTTTCGGCTTGCCGCTGACCCAGGGCGAGAACATCTACTACCTGATCTGGGCGTTCCTGCTGACCGCCGTGTGGTCGACGCAAAACCTGCTGGATTCGCGCGAAGGCCGCGCCATCCGCGCGCTCAAGGGCGGCCGCGTGATGGCGGAGTCCATGGGCGTGGACACGGCCCGCTCGCGCATGGTGATCTTCATCATCGCGGCGCTGCAGGCCTGCGCCTCGGGCTGGCTGTACGCGCACATGCAGCGCTTCGTGAACCCCAACCCCTTCGGCCTGCAGATGGGCATCGAGTATCTGTTCATGACCGTCATCGGCGGCGCGGGGCAGGTCTGGGGCGCCCTGGTCGGGGCGGGCGTGTTCACGGTGCTCAAGCAATGGCTGCAGGACTGGATGCCCCGCCTGCTGGGCCAGACCGGCAACTTCGAGGTGATCGTCTTCGGCTTCGGCATGGTGCTGCTGCTGCATCGCGCCCGCAGCGGCCTGTGGCCCGTCCTGACCCGCTGCGTTCCGCTGAAGAAGCAGGTTCGCAAGCTGGACATGAATGCCGAGCCCCTGCCCCGCAAGCCCATGCCCCCGCGCGGCGACGTGGTGCTCAAGGCAGTGGACGTGACGCGGAAGTTCGGCGGCCTGGTCGCCAACAACGCCATGAACCTGGAGATCCGGGCGGGCGAGATCCTGGCCCTGATCGGCCCGAACGGCGCCGGCAAGAGCACGATGTTCAACCAGATTTCCGGCGTGGACACGCCGACCTCCGGCCAGGTGACCCTGCTGGGTCATTCGGTGGCCGGCGCCGGCGCGCGCCGGATTGCGCGGCTCGGCCTGTCGCGGACTTTCCAGCACGTGCGCCTGCTGGGCCGCATGAGCGTGCTGGAGAACGTGGCGATCGGCGCGCACCTGCGCGGCCACCGCGGCGTGATGCCGGCCGCCTGGCGGCTGGATCGCGCGGAAGAGGCCCGCCTGCTGGCCGAGGCGGCTCGCCAGGTCGAGCGCGTGGGCCTGGGCAAGCATCTGCACGACGAAGCCGGCTCTCTCGCCCTGGGCCAGCAGCGCATCCTGGAAATCGCGCGCGCGCTGGCGTCCGACCCGTGCCTCCTGCTGCTGGACGAACCCGCGGCCGGCTTGCGCTACCAGGAGAAGTGCGAGCTGGCGGACCTGCTGAAGAAGCTGCGCGCCGAAGGCATGGCCATCCTGCTGGTCGAACACGATATGGATTTCGTGATGGGGCTGGTGGACCGCGTCGTGGTGATGGACTTCGGCGAGAAAATCGCCGAAGGGCTGCCCGCCGAGATCCAGCATAACCCCGCGGTGCTTGAAGCCTATCTGGGCGGAGTGGAATGATGAGCGCGAAACTGCTGGAAGTGCGCGACCTGCGCGTGGCCTACGACAAGGTCGAGGCCGTCTCGGGCGTCAGCCTGGCGGTCGGCGAAGGCCAGATCGTCACCGTCATCGGCCCGAACGGGGCCGGCAAGACGACGCTGCTGTCGGCCATCATGGGAGTGCTGCCGTCGAACGGCGAGATCGTCTTCGGCGGCAAGCGGCAAGAGCATGCCGAGATCGAGGAGATGGTCGCGGCCGGCATGAACCTGGTGCCCGAGAAGCGCGAGCTCTTCTCCGAGATGACGGTCGAGGACAACCTGATGCTGGGCGCGTTCCACCGGTATCGCAACGGATTGCGCGACCAGGGCCAGACGCTGGACGAAGTCTATGAACTGTTCCCCCGGCTGAAGGAGCGCCGCGCGCAGCTGGCCGGCACGCTGTCGGGTGGCGAACGCCAGATGCTGGCGGTGGGCCGCGCGCTGATGGCCAAGCCCCGGCTGCTGATGCTGGACGAACCCAGCCTCGGCCTGGCGCCCCGCATCGTGCGCGAAGTTTTCCGCATCGTGGCGCGGTTGCGGGAGATGGGCGTGTCGATCCTGCTGATCGAGCAGAACGCCCGCGCCGCGCTGCAGGTGGCCGACTACGCCTACGTGCTGGAAACCGGCGCGGTCACGCTGGAAGGGCCGGCCGCCCAGGTGGCGGAAGACCCGCGGGTGGTGGAGGTGTATCTGGGGCTGGGCCACGGGGCGCCGGCCGCGGCGCCCGCCTGAGGCGGCTTCCCGCGCGCCGGGGAACGCCCCGGGCGCGAGCGCTAGGCGACGCCGCGCCGCCGGTCGCGGCGGTACAGCGCGTAGCCTAGCGGCCACATCGCCGCCACCATGAACCGGGCGACGGGATGGGTGAGCCGGTACGCCTGGACGGCCGTGGGCACGCCGGAATGCTTCAGGTGCAGGCGGAAGCGTGTGTAGCGCGCGGCCGCCATGATGAACTCGCGCGGCCGGTAGCGGAAGAATTCCAGGTGGTGCTGCAGCATGTCCCAGGCCAGCAGGTACAGGCCCTGGGCGTTGTTGGCGGCCGATACCGCGCCCTGGCTCAAGCCGCCCGGCGTGTCGTGGTAGGTGCGCACGACGCGGTTGATGAAGCGGCTCAGGTAGCCGGCGCGCGCGATCGCCCACCACACCAGGCTTTCGGGCACGAAACCGGCCACGTCTTCGGGGAAGGGGTAGGTCCGGAGGATGTCGGTGCGCATACAGCCGAATTTCTCGCCCTTGATGCGGTAGCGGAAATAGACGTCCACGGCCGTGCTGTCGAACACGTCCTGCGGATAGCGGTCGCCCACGATGCTGCCGTCGGGGCGCGCGCACAGGCCCGTGACGGCCACGTAGGAGTCGCGGCGCGCGGGCGGAATACTGTCCCAGGCTTCCTTGAAGACGGCCAGCGCGTCGGGCGGCATTTCGTCGTCGCTGTCCAGGCCGACGATCAGCTTGCCGCGCGCTTCGCGCACGCCGCGGTTGAACGCCGTTTTCTTGTGCTGGTTGTTCTGCCAGAAATAGCGGATCGGGAAATCCGCGCGAGCCTGCCAGTCCAGGATCGATTCATGGGTGTTGTCGGTGGAGCCGTCGTCCACCACGACCCATTCGAAACCCCGGAAAGTCTGCCGGGAAAGCGATTCGTACACCCGGTGCAGCGTGCCCGCCCGGTTATAGGTGGGCGTCAGTACGGTAAAAAATGTTGGCGTGTCGGTCATGCCCACTGTGCCCCTTTGCGATTCCTCATGCAACCGCTGCGGTCTTGGTTTTTATGCGTTCGCCTGAAGTTTAGGGGATATGCCTGCGCGAACCGATGGCGCGGCATTCGAATTTGCAATCAAATCTGACAAAACCGGATTCAATTCCGGTCCGCGGCGCCTGCGCAGGCTTGGGGCGGCGCTGCCGAGTGGCGTAAACTCGGGCGGCCAAATTCGGAATGCCTATGGAAGCCTCGCCCGTCCAGCTCAATGACATCGCCTTGTTCGTGGAGGTTGCCAAGCGCAAGAGCTTCAGCCTGGCGGCGCGCGCGCTGAACATGCCGACGTCGACCTTGTCGCGCCGCATCAACGAGCTGGAACGCGCGATCGGCCTGCGGCTGATCAATCGGAATACGCGCAGGCTCGACCTGACCGAGGCGGGCGCGGCCTATATGAGCCGCTGCCAGGGCCTGATCGACGAGGCGCGGCTGGCGCACGAACAGCTGCAGATGCTGTCCGGCGGCCCTTCCGGGAATCTGCGGGTGTCCATGCCCTACAGCCTGGCGATCTGGCTGCTGCCGGAAACCATCAACGATTTCACCGAGCGCTATCCCGAGGTCGAATGCGAGTTCGACCTGAGCATGTTGACGGCGTCCGATGCGCAGGGAACGCCGTTCGACGTGGTGCTGCGGTTCGGCCGGGACTCGGACCATCCGCTGTCGTCGGCGGCGGACGCCGGCAATAGCAACGGCAACGGGGTGTCGCACAGCGGAGCCGTGGTGCAGGAGTTGGTGTCGCTGGACAATTTCCTTTATGCCTCGGACCGTTACCTGGAACGCTACGGCGAACCCAAGACACCGGGCGACCTGACGCAGCACCAGTGCTTGCGCACCACTATCGACGATGCGCATTCGCATTGGACGCTGCGCCGGGGCGCGGTCAGCGAGCGCGTGCCGGTCAGCGGGCACCTGGCGGCGAACAATATGAGCATCGCGGGAACGCTGGCGGGGCTGGATCTGGCGATTACCCGGATGCCGCACTGTCAGGCGCTGGATCCCATCATCAAGCGGAATTCGCTGAAGCGGGTGCTGCCGGGCTGGTCGGTGGATCCGATTTCGATCTACGTGGTGTATCCGTCCAGCATCCAGCCGGCCAAGACGCGGGCTTTCATGGATTTCATCCTGCCTAAGCTGGGACCGGCGCAGGATGAGGTTGCCGGCCCGGAAGGTTGATGAGCAATTGAGGGCCGGGGAGGCGCGGATAGCCAGCTCTCGCTGAGCCGGGTTTATGCGGCGACGCGCGGCCCGGGGCATAAAAAAACCCGCTCGGCGCAGGCCTGGCGGGTTTTTTCGGGATCGGGGCGGAAGCGGAGCTCAGCCCGGCGCGTGGATTAGACGCGCTTGATCTTTTCCAGCATCTTGAACACGCCCTTGGGCGACTTGACGAACAAGCGCTTGAAAGCCTTGCCCAGGCAACGGCGTTCCAGGGTGTTGCGACGCACGCGTTTGCGTTCGGCCATGTTTACTCTCCTGATGAAATTGTGCGGTGAAGGCGACCCCGCACAACCGGGTACTGGGCTGGCGGAAAATTCGGGTAACTTGGCATTTTAGCCTGAAATTGGCGGGGAGCGCCAATGACGGCAAATCGGGCGCTGCTCCGCCAGCGCCGGCCGACGCCTGGAAAATCGGGACGGATCTCTGTCCGCCCTCCTCTTCCACAAGCGCGGGCGCTCAGGCGGATGCGTCTTTCAGCCGCGCCCAGACCTGCTCGGCGCGGGGCAAGGGGTCGACCGCGCCGTAGCCCAGAGTGGACAGCGCCGCCGCGGCGTTGGCGTAGCGCACGGCGTCTTCCCAGGAATCTCCCTCGCAGCGGCGCGCCAGCAGGCTGCCGGCGAAGCAGTCGCCCGCGCCGGTCGCGTCCACGGCCTGCACCCGCAGGGCGGGCATGGGGAGGCGTCGGGCGCCGTCGTCGATGATGGAACCGTCCTTGCCCAGCTTGAGCACGACCACGCCGGCGGCGCCGCCGTCGCGGATCCAGTCCAGGGTGCGTTCCGGGTCGTCGTTGCCGGTCAGGTGCTGCATGTCGTCCATGCTGGGCAGGAACAGGTCGGCGGCGCGCATGGTTTCGCGCAGGACGGCGCGGGCGCGGTCTACCGGCCACAGCCGCAGGCGCAGGTTGGAGTCGAGGCTGACCTGGGTGCCGGCCGCTCGCGCGCGCGCGATGGCGGCGAAGACGGTGTCGCAGGCGCTGGTGCTGATCGCCAGGCTGATGCCCGATACGTGCAGGAAGCGGGCGCGTTCGATCAGGCCGGCGTCGAGGCTGGCGGGCGTCATCAGGCTGGCGGCGGAGCCGCGGCGCAGGTAGCTGAAGGCGTGTCCGTCGGGGCCGTGCTGGACGAAGTACAGACCGGTGTGGGCTTCCGGATCGACCTCAACGCCCGAGACGTCCACGCCTTCGGCCTGCCAGAGGTCCAGGAACTGCTGGCCGAAGGCGTCGTCGCCGACGCGGGTCAGGTAGGCGCAGCGCGCGCCTTGGCGGGCGGCGGCGATGACGGCGTTGGAGGTGTCTCCGCCGAAGCCTTGCAGGTATTGGCGCTGGTCTTTGTGGGTCTGGTTCAGTTCGACCAGCGGTTCGCCCAGCGCGACGATATCGAAATCAGCCATGGGCGGCCTCGCGGGTGCGGACGATCTGCGCCACCAGGGCGGGCGTGTCGCGGGCGGCGAAGGCCGCCTTGTCGTAAAGGTTGCTGCCGATGCCCACCAGCGCCGCGCCGGCGGCGAAGTACGCGCCCATGTTTTCCTGGGTGACGCCGCCCGTGGGGCACAGGAGGGTGTCGGGATAGACGGATTTGATCGCGGCCAGATGCTTGGGGCCGCCGGTGTCCGCCGGGAATATCTTCACGATGTCCGCCCCGGCGCGCCGCGCCGCCAGCACTTCCGTGGGCGTGAACGCGCCCAGCAGGCAGAGCGCGTCGGCCGCGTGCGCCATGTCGACGATCTCGGTGGCAAGCGCGGGCGACACCAGGAAGTCGGCGCCGGCGACCAGCGCCTCGCGCGCCTGCTGCTCGTCCAGCACCGTTCCCACGCCCAGTTGCAGGGCGGTGCCGTGCTTGTCGCGCAAGGCTCGCAGCAGGTCGGTGACGCCGGGTATGGTCCAGGTCAGTTCCAGCGTGGTGCAGCCGGCGGCCACGGCGACTTCGGCCGCGTAGGCGGCGGTGGCGGCGTCGGTATAGCGCAGCACGGGAACGACGCGGGCGGCCATCAGGGCGGCGAGCTTGGGGGCAAGGGAAGCGGTCATGGAATTCCTCAGGGGCTGACGGTCAGGCGCCGCCGGGAGAAACCGGCAGCACGGCAAGTTTGGCCGCGGCGGCGTCGCGCAGCCGCAGCAAGGGTTCGATGTAGGCGGCGTGGGGATCGTCGCGGCGCCGGAACAGCAAGGTGCTGACGCTGACGCCCGCGACGGGCCGCCCGGCCGCGTCGCACAGCGCCACGCCGTAGCAGACGATGCCGGCTTCGTTTTCCTCGTTGTCCGTGGCGTATCCGCGCGCCGCGGTTTCGTCCAACTGGGCGCGCAGCGCGGGCAGGCTGGTCATCGTGGCGGGCATGCGCGCGGCCAGCGGCAGGCCGCGCAGCAGGCGCTCGCGCGAGGGCTCGTCCAGCGCCGCCAGGTAGGCCTTGCCGACCGCGCTGGAGTGCAGCGCCACGGATGCGCCCACCCGCGATGCCATGCGCACCGGGCCGGGGCTTTCCAGCTTGTCAATGTAGGTCATCTCGCGCCCGGCCGGAACCGCCAGGTGCACGGTTTCGCCGGTTTCATCGCGCAGCGCCCGCAATTCTGGCGCCAGCGCGGCGCGCAGGTCGAACTGCGACCATGCCCGGCTGGCCAGGGACATCAGCCTGGGGCCCAGCCGGTAGGCGCCGCCGGATTCCGCCACCATGCCCTGTTCGGCCAGGGCCGCGACGATCCGGTAGACGGTGGGGCGCGGATAGCCGCAGCTGCGCGCCAGCGCGGCGGCGGTGGGCGGCTGCGGCGAGTCGGCGACCGCCTGCAGCACCGTCATGAACTTCGCGAACGCCGCGGCTCCCGCGACCTTGGTTTCCAGCAAGGAAGTCTCCCGCGCATGGCGACCCGCCGGGCGCCGCGGCAAGCAAAAAGAGCAAGCCGGAGAGCGCGAATGTCGGACGAATCTGCGATACTGTTTATTTGTACAGCTAGTGAGTCTGATTTTGTCCATATATTGGACATTTATCTCACGATATAGGCAATTATTCCATATCGCCGCGCTCGGAACCAGCGACGGATCGTCGTCCGGGCAGGGCCCCTCCCTCAGGCTACGATACCGTCCATGAGCTCTCACATTCGCATCGTTGGCGCCCGCCAGAACAATCTCAAGAACCTGGACCTGACCATCGCCACCGGCGAACTGGTCGTCGTGACCGGCGTGTCGGGGTCCGGCAAGAGTTCCCTGGCATTCGATACCCTGTACGCCGAGGGACAACGCCGGTACGTGGAAACCTTCTCGCCCTATGCGCGCCAGTTCCTGGACCGCATGGACAAGCCCCAGGTGGACCGCATCGAGGGCATCCTGCCCGCCATCGCCATCGACCAGACCAATCCGGTGCGCAGCTCGCGCAGCACGGTCGGCACGATGACCGAACTGAACGACCACCTGAAACTGCTGTTCGCGCGCGGCGCGCGGCTGTATTGCCGCGGCTGCGGCAAGGTGGTGCGGCGCGACACGCCCGACTCCGTCTTCCATTCGCTGGCCGAGCGCGCCGCGGCCGCAGGCGATCCGCGGCTGGTCGTGACCTTCCCGATCGCGGTGCCCTCCAACTTCACCGAAGAGGAAGTCCGCGGCTTCCTGGAACAGCAGGGCTATACGCGCGTGCATGCCGAGGAAAACGCCGCGCCGCGCGCCGACGCTCCCGCCAAGGGCGCCAAGAAGGCCAAGGGCGCGAAAGCCGCCGCCGAATCGCGCCGCATCCTGCACGTGGTGCAGGACCGCTTCCGCTTCGCCGGCGCCGAGCGCGAACGCGTCATGGAAGCGCTGGACACGGCGCTGCGCATGGGCGCGGGGCACCTGGCCGTCTACGCCATGGATGCCGACGGCGGCAACGCCCACGTGTGGAAGTACAGCGACCGCCTGCATTGCGCGGACTGCGACATCGAATACACCGACCCGCTGCCCAGCAGCTTCTCGTTCAATTCGCCGCTGGGCGCGTGCGAAGCCTGCCGCGGATTCGGCCGCGTGATCGGCATCGATTTCGGGCTGGTCATCCCCGACGAGAACAAGACCCTGCTGGAAGGCGCGATCAAGCCGTGGACCACGCCGTCCTACAAGGAGTGCCAGGACGAGCTGCAGAAGTACGCGCCGAAGGCCGGCGTGCCGCTGGGCGTGCCCTGGAACAAAATGAGCGAAGAGCACAAGCGTTGGGTGCTCTACGGCACGCCCGACTGGAAGGGCGGCAGCGACGCCTGGAAGCACCAGTGGTACGGGGTGCAGCGCTTCTTCGACTGGCTCGAAACCAAGGCCTACAAGATGCACGTGCGCGTGCTGCTGTCGAAGTACCGCAGCTATACGCCCTGCCCCACCTGCAACGGCGCGCGGCTCAAGCCCGACGCGCTGCTCTGGCGCCTAGGCACCAAGGAAGAGGCCGACACCGTATTGCCGCCCGAGGACGGCCGCTACCGGCGTTTCATGCCGGTGGGCGCCAACTGGAGCCGGGAACAGCTGTACGGCCTGGGCGGCCTGTCCATCCATGACGTGATGCTGCTGCCGATCGAACGGGTGCGGCGGTTCTTCGACACATTGTCCTTCTCCGGCGCGCTGGACGCCGCCACCGACCTGCTCATGACCGAGGTGCGCGCGCGCCTCAAGTTCCTGTGCGACGTGGGCCTGGGCTACCTGACATTGGACCGCCAGAGCCGCACGCTGTCCGGCGGCGAGGTGCAGCGCATCAACCTGACCACGGCGCTGGGCACCTCGCTGGTGAACACGCTGTTCGTGCTGGACGAGCCGTCGATCGGCCTGCATCCGCGCGACATGCACCGCGTGGTCGAAGTCATGCACCGCCTGCGCAACGCCGGCAATACGCTGGTGGTGGTGGAGCACGATCCGCAGGTCATGGTGGCCGCGGACCGCATCATCGATATCGGCCCGGGCCCCGGCGAACGCGGCGGCCAGATCGTGTTCGACGGCACGCCCGCGCAGCTGCGCGCCGCGCGCACGCTCACGGGCGATTACCTGGGAGGCCGCCAGCGCGTGGAAGCGCCGCGCCCCATGCCGGTGGCGGCGAACACGCCGCGCCTGCTGCTGGAAGGCGTCAGCGCGCACAACCTGAAGAACGTGTCCGTCGAACTGCCGCTGGGCCGCCTGGTCTGCGTGACCGGGGTGTCGGGCTCGGGCAAGTCCACGCTGGTGCAGGACGTGCTGTTTCCCGCGCTGCTGAAGCAGAAAGGCAAGCCCTCGGAAGCGCCCGGCGCGTTCGAGCGCCTGCTGGGCGCCGAGCAGATCGCCGACGTCGTGATGGTGGACCAGACGCCGATCGGCAAGACGACGCGCTCCAATCCCGCCAGCTACGTGGGCGCATTCGACGCCATCCGCAAGCTGTTCGCCCAGGCGCCGCTGGCGCGCGAGCGCGCCTATACCGCGGGCACGTTCAGCTTCAACGGCGGCGACGGCCGCTGCCCGACCTGCGGCGGCACGGGCTTCGAACACGTGGAGATGCAGTTCCTGTCCGACGTGTACCTGCGCTGCCCCGATTGCGACGGCAAGCGGTTCCGCCCCGAAGTGCTGGAAGTCCGCGTCGAGCACCTGGGCAAGAGCGCCTCCATCGACGAAGTGCTGGAAATGACCGTCAGCGAGGCGCTGGACTTCTTCAAGGGCCTGCGCGACGTGCAGACCGGGCTGGCGCCGCTGGCCGACGTGGGCCTGGAATACGTACGGCTGGGCCAGCCCGTGCCGACGCTGTCGGGCGGCGAGGCGCAGCGGCTCAAGCTCGCGGGCCACCTGGCCGAGGCGGCGCGCAGCGGCATCTCGACCGCCAAGGTCGCCAAGAAGGGCAGCCTGTTCCTGTTCGACGAGCCCACCACCGGCCTGCACTTCGACGACGTGGCGCGCCTGATGCGCGCCTTCCGCAAGCTGCTGGCCGCGGGCCACACGCTGCTGGTCATCGAACACAACCTGGACGTCATCCGCGCGGCCGACTGGCTGATCGACCTGGGCCCCGAAGGCGGCGACGCCGGCGGCGAGGTCGTGGGCGTGGGCACGCCGCAGGACCTGATGGACAACCCGCAATCGCATACCGGCGCCGCGCTGCGCGACTACGAAGTCAGCATCCTGCCGGCGGACGTGGTCGTCACCAGCGACGCCGACGCCCAGGAAGTCGAGCAGGCCGGCCTGACGGCCCGCATCGCCGAGCCCGGCGCGGCCTACGGCGCGGGCATGGGCACGCCGCTGCAGTCGCTGGTGCGCGCGCGCCGCCAGGACAGCATGGCGATCGAGATCCGCAACGCCCGCGAACACAACCTGAAGAACGTCAGCGTGGAGATCCCGCGCGACAAGTTCACCGTCATCACCGGCGTGTCCGGCTCGGGCAAGTCCACCCTGGCCTTCGACATCCTCTTCAACGAGGGCCAGCGCCGCTACCTGGAATCGCTCAACGCCTACGCGCGCGCCATCGTGCAGCCCGCCGGCAAACCGGACGTGGACGCCATCTTCGGCATCCCGCCCACGGTCGCGATCGAGCAGCGCACCAGCCGCGGGGGCCGCAAGTCCACCGTGGCCACCATGACGGAAATCCACCACTTCCTGCGCCTGCTGTACGTGAAACTGGGCACTCAGTACTGCCCCGACTGCAACGTGGCGGTGGAACCGCAGAACGCGGACCAGATCGTGGCGCGGCTGCTGCGCGAACACAAGGGCGAGCACATCGGCCTGCTGTCGCCGCTGGTCACCGCGCGCAAGGGCTACTACACGGACCTGGCCAAATGGGCGGGTTCCAAGGGCCATACGCATCTGCGCGTGGATGGTGAATTCATCCCCGTCGCGCCCTGGCCGCGCCTGGACCGCTACAAGGAACACACGATCGAACTGCCGGTGGCCGACGTGGTCGTGGACCCGGCCAACGAGGCCGAGCTGCGCGCAGCGGTCAAGAGCGCGCTGGAAAACGGCCAGGGCGTGATGTCCGTCGTCTGGCCGGTGAACAAGCTGCACGAGGCGCTGGACAGCGAACTGCAACAGCAGCACTTCTCGGTCAAGCGCGCCTGCCCGTCCTGCGGCACCAGCTTCCCCGAACCCGACCCGCGCCTGTTCTCGTACAACTCCAAGCACGGCTGGTGCACGGGGTGCTTCGGCACCGGGCTGCAGCTGCAAGGCTTCGACGAAGAGCAGACCGGCGAGGAAACCGCCTGGAACGCCTGGTACGAAGGCGAGGCCAAGGTCTGCACCTCCTGCGACGGCCAGCGCCTGAACCGCGTGGCCCGGGCCGTGCGCTGGCGCGACAAGTCCATCGCCGAACTGGCCTCGCTGCCGGTGTCGGATGCGCATACCTTCTTCACCGGCCTGGTGGCGCGCGGCCGCGAAGGAGAGATCGCCCGCGACATCCTCGCGGAAATCCGCGGCCGCCTGAACTTCATGCAGGAAGTGGGCCTGAACTATCTCGCGCTCGACCGCGCGGCGCCCACGCTGTCGGGCGGCGAAGCCCAGCGCATCCGCCTCGCGGCCCAGCTGGGGTCGAACCTGCAGGGCGTGTGCTACGTGCTCGACGAGCCCACCATCGGCCTGCATCCGCGCGACAACCGCATCCTGCTGGACGCGCTGGCGCGGCTGGAAGGCAACGGCAATACGCTGGTGGTGGTCGAGCATGACGACGACACCATCCGCCGCGCGTCGCACATCATCGACATCGGCCCCGGCGCCGGCATCCGCGGCGGCCGCGTGGTGGCGCAAGGCACGGCGCAAGACCTGGTCAATGCGCCGGAATCCGTCACCGGACGCTACCTGGCCAAGCCGCTGACGCACCCGCTGCAGGGCCGCCGGGCGGTGGAGGCCGACACGCCCATGATCGAGATCAAGGGCGCCCGCCTGCACAATCTGCGCAGCGTGGACGCGAAGATTCCGGTCGGACGCCTGAGCGTGGTGACCGGCGTGTCGGGCTCCGGCAAATCGACGCTGGCGCGCGAAGTGCTGCTCGACAACCTCATGCAGGCCGTCTCGAAGGGCAAGGCGCCGGGCTGGGCCGGCTGCGAAAGCATCACGGGCTGGGAAGCCATCGACCGCGTCCTGGAAGTGGACCAGACGCCGATCGGCAAGACGCCGCGCTCGTGCCCGGCCACCTACGTGGGGTTCTGGGACGACGTGCGCAAGCAGTTCGCCGACACGCGCGAAGCGCGCATGCGCGGCTGGACGGCGGCGCGCTTCTCGTTCAATACCGGCGATGGCCGCTGCCCGATCTGCGAAGGCCAGGGCATGCGCACCATCGAGATGAACTTCCTGCCGGACGTCAAGGTGCCTTGCGATGCCTGCAACGGCGCGCGTTTCAACAGCGATACGCTGAGCGTGCAGATGCGCGGCAAGAACGCCGGCGAACTGCTGTCCATGGAAGTGGACGATGCCATTGGCTACTTCGCGGCCCATCCCAAGATCCATCGCCCCCTGCAGCTGATGCAGGACGTGGGCCTGGGCTACCTGACCCTGGGCCAGCCCTCGCCCACCCTGTCCGGCGGCGAGGCGCAGCGCATCAAGCTGGTGACGGAACTGTCCAAGGCCAGGCTGACCGACGGCCTGATCAAGACCGGCCGCGCCTCCCGGATTCCGCATACGCTGTACGTGCTGGACGAACCCACGGTCGGCCTGTCCATGGCCGACGTGGAAAAGCTGATCCACGTGCTGCATCGGCTGGTGGAAGCCGGCAACACGGTGGTGGTGATCGAGCACAACCTGGACGTGATCGCCGAAGCCGACTGGCTGCTGGACCTGGGCCCCGAAGGCGGCACGGGCGGCGGGAAACTGGTGGCGGAAGGGGCTCCCGAACACGTCATGACCCTGAGCGACCATTCCCATACCGGACGGGTGCTGAAGGAATTCCTGGCACATCAACAGCAGTAAGAAGCATGGAATGTCGTTTTGAAGACCGGCTGGCCGGCCGCGCGCTGCGATTGGAGGACTTTTGCTCCCGCATCGAAGCCCGCGCCGCCGCCGAAGTCGCCCCCGCGCTGGCCGCCATCGAGGCGGCCCGCCGCCAGGGGCGCTGGGTGGCGCTCCTGCTCGACTACGAGCTGGGGGAATGGCTGCTGCCGGAAGCCGCGCTGGCGCCGCCCACCGGCGCCTGGACGCCCCCGCGCGATGATGGCGAAGCCCGCCTGACCGCGCTGGTGTTCGAGCGCAAGGTCGACGAAGCGCCCTGGGAGGCGCCGGACCCCGACAGCGCGCCCGCGGCCATCAGCCTGCCCGCGCCGCGCATGACCGAACCGGATTACGCGCGGCAGATCGAAACGATCCGGGCGCTGATCGGCGACGGCGAGCTGTACCAGGTGAATTTCACCCAACCGCTGGACCTGCGGCACCAGGGCGATCCGGCCACGCTGTACCGACGCATCGCCTCCCGCAACCCGGTGGCGCACGGCGCCTTCATCCAGGATGGCGCGCGCACCGTGCTGTCCTTCTCGCCCGAGCTGTTCGTGCGCCGCGACGGCCCTCGCCTGACCACCCGCCCCATGAAGGGCACGGCCCCGCGCCATCCCGATCCGGCCGAGGACGAGCGGCTGGGCCAGGCGCTGCTGGCCAGCGAGAAGAACCGCGCCGAAAACCTCATGATCGTCGACCTGCTGCGCAACGACCTCGGCCGGCTGGCCGAGCCGGGCTCGGTCCGGGTGGACGCGCTGTTCTCGCTGGAGCGCTACCCCACCGTCTGGACCATGACGTCCACGGTGTCCGCGCTGGCGCCCCGCGCCGGCCTGGAAGACGTGCTGCGCGCGCTGTTTCCCTGCGGCTCCATCACCGGCGCCCCCAAGGTGGCGGCGATGCGCCGGATCCGCCAGATGGAAGCGGCCCCCCGCGGGCTCTATTGCGGCAGCATCGGCTGGCTGGCGCCCGACGGCGATTTTTCGCTGAACGTCGCAATCCGCACCCTGGTGCTGGACGCGTCCGGCCAGGGTGTCTACAGCGTGGGCGGCGGCATCGTGCACGACTCGGACCCGGCGGAAGAATGGCAGGAATGCCACTGGAAGGCCCGCATTTTGCGGGCGTGAGCGCCCGGGCGGCCGCCGCGGTAGTAGGATAGAGCGCGGCCGTCCCTAGGAGAGTCCCATGCAACCCGAACTGATCGAGACCATCCTGGTTGACGCCGAACGCCGCGTGCCGCTGCTGGCCCGTCATCTCAAGCGCCTGGAAGCGTCGTGCAAGGCGCTGGGCTACGGCTGGGGCGGGCGCGCGGTGGAAGGCGACATCATGATCACCGCGCTGGGCCTGGCCACGCCGGGGCCGCATCGCCTGCGCCTGCTGGTGGCGCGCGACGGCAGCCGCAGCATCCAGACCGCCGTGCTGCCTCCCCTGCCGGCCGGCCAGGAAGCCATGCTGGCGCCCGAGGCGCTGCGCTCCTCCGAGCCGCTGCTGCGCTACAAAACCACCTACCGGCCCTGGTACACCAAGACCATCGAATGGCTGCCCGCGCATCCCCACATCTTCGACCTGCTCTACCTGAATGAACGGGGCGAGCTCTGCGAAGGCAGCCGCAGCAATGTGTACCTGCGCATGGACGGCGACTGGTACACGCCGCCCGTGGACAGCGGCTGCCTGCCCGGCGTGCAGCGCGCCGAACTGCTGGATACCGGCCGCGTCGAGGAACGCGTCCTGACCCTGGCCGACCTGCACGCCGCGGACGAGATCCGCCTGTCCAACGCGCTGCGCGGCTGGTTCCCGGTCACGCTGCGGGAAAGCTGAGGCGCCGCCCGCTCGCGGCGCCGGTTCAATCCGCGAACTCGTCCACCACGACCTGCCGCAACCATTGGTTGGCGGGGTCTCGGTGGTTGCGGGCATGCCAGAACACGTTGATCGCCGACTCCGGGATCTTCACCGGACAGGCCGCGGTGGCCAGGCCGAACGGCCCGCAGGCGCAATCCGCGAAACGCCGCGGCACCACGGCGATCATGTCGGTGGCGGCTAGCACCGGCCCCACCGCCATGAAGTGCGGCACCGTCAGGCGCACGCGGCGCCGGATGCCGGCTTGCCCGATCACCTCGTCCACCACGCCGTGGCCGGTGCCTTCCGACACGATGGCCACGTGCTCCGCCGCGCGGAACTGCCGGGCCGACACGCCCGTGCCCGCCAGCGGATGGTCCCGCCGGAAGATGCACACATAGGGCTGGCGGAATAGCAGCCGCTGGAAGAATCCTCCTTTCAGGCCGGGCAGGAATCCCATGGCCAGGTCGATCCGGCCGCGCTCCATCTCGTCCTTCACGTCGATCGAGGTCGTGCGCACCGTGCGCACGGTGACGCCCGGCGCGGCGCGCTCCAGGGCGCGCATCAGGCGCGGCAGGAAGTAGGTTTCGCCCACGTCGTTCACCCCCACCACGAATGCGCGCTCGCTGTGCGCGGGATCGAAGGCGGCGCGCGCGTTCAGCGTGCTGTGCAGGGCGTCGAGCGCGTCGGCGATCGGCCGCGCCAGCGCCTCGGCGTAGGGCGTCGGCACCATGCCGCGCGAGGTCCGCAGGAACAGCTCGTCGCCCAGCAGCTTGCGCAGCCTGCCCAGCGCGTTGCTGACCCCGGGCTGCGAAATGCCCAGGCTCTCCGCCACGGCCGACACCCGGCCGTGCTTCCGCAGCTCGTTGAAGACGACCAGCAGATTCAGGTCCACGTCTTGCAGGTTCATGCGCTTGTCTCCACCAATATTTATTTTGGTGATTTATCTCATTGATCAGATTCTATTTATTTATTTGACGCCCTGCCCGATCATGCCGGAAACGCCCGCGCCCATGCCGCGCGGGCTCTGCCCGGCCGCCTCGCGGCCAGCCGAGACAAGGAGACTCGCCATGCATTCCCGCACGCGCCCCGCGGCCGCGCCCTGTCCGGGGGACTGCCCATGAACGCCCCCGAAAGCCCCCTCCAATTCGTTCCGCCCTGGCAAGGGGACGGCTCCCACCGCATTCCGTTCGGCGTCTATACCGACGCCGCGCTGCACCAGCGCGAACTGGAGCGGTTCTTCTATCGCGGGCACTGGAGCTACGTGGGCCTGGAGGCGGAAATCCCGAAGCCGGGCGATTTCAAGCGCACCGCCGTGGGCGAGCGCTCGGTCATCCTGCTGCGGGACAACGACGGCCAGGTGCGCGTGGTGGAAAACGTGTGCGCCCACCGCGGCGTGCAGTTCTGTCGCGAGCGCTCCGGCAACCGCAGCGAATTCGTCTGTCCGTACCATCAGTGGAATTACGACCTGCAGGGCAATCTGATCGGCGTGCCCTTCCGGCGCGGCGTCAAGCAGGACGGCCGGGTCAACGGCGGCATGCCGCCCGACTTCAAGCCCGAGGAGCACGGCCTGACCAAGCTGGCCGTGGCCTGTCGCAATGGCGTGGTGTTCGCCTCGTTCGACCATGACGTGGAGCCCCTGGAGGACTACCTCGGTCCGGACATCCTGCATTACTTCGACCGGGTCTTCGACGGCCGCGAGCTGGTGATCCACGGCTACAGCCGCCAGCGCATCCCGGGCAACTGGAAGCTGATGCAGGAGAACATCAAGGACCCTTACCATCCGGGCCTGCTGCATACCTGGTTCGTCACCTTCGGCCTGTGGCGCGCGGATAACCGCTCCGAGCTGAAGATGGACCGCCACTTCCGCCACGCCGCCATGATTTCCACGCGCGGCCAGGGCGGCAAGGGCAGCGTGACCAGCGGCGTCTCCAGCTTCAAGGAACAGATGTCGCTCAATGACGACCGCTTCCTCGACATCGTGCCGGAACCCTGGTGGAACGGGCCCACCGCCGTGCTGATGACGCTGTTTCCCAGCGTCATCATCCAGCAGCAGGTGAATTCCCTGTCCACCCGCCATATCCAGCCCGTGGGCCACGATGCCTTCGATTTCGTCTGGACGCACTTCGGCTTCGCCGACGATACCCCCGAAATGACGCGCCGCCGCCTGCGCCAGGCCAACCTGTTCGGCCCGGCGGGCTTCGTTTCGGCCGACGACGGCGAGGTCATCGAATTCTCTCAATCGGGCTTCGCGCAGAAGCCCTGGCACCGCAGCGTGGCGGAACTGGGCGGCAAGACGGCCGAGAATACCGACCACATGGTGACCGAAACGCTGATCCGCGGCATGTACGCGTACTGGCGGCGGGTGATGGAGGCCTGACGATGCTGGACTTTCCCCTCTACTACCAACTCACCTGCCTGTACAACGACTACGCCGCCGCGCTGGATGCGGAGGAATGGGAGAAATGGCCGGACTTCTTCCTGGAAGACTGCGTGTACAAGGTGCTGCCGCGTGAAAACCACGAGCGCGGCTATCCGCTGGCGACCATGGCCTTCGAGAGCCGCGGCATGCTGAAGGACCGCATCTACGGCGCCACGGACACGATCTTCCACGACCCCTACTACCAGCGCCACGTGGTGGGCGCGCCGCGCGTGCTGTCGGTGCAGGGCGACCGCATCGAATCCGAAGCCAACTACGCCGTGTTCCGCACCAAACCCAGCCATCTGACCACCGTGTTCAACGTGGGCCGCTACCAGGACGTCGTGCGTCGCGTTCCCGGCGGCCTGAAGTTCGAATCGCGGTTGTGCATCTTCGACAGCGAGCTGGTGCCGAATTCGCTCATCTATCCCATCTGACAAGGACACCGCACCATGAGCATGCAATGGATCAAGGCCATCGCGCGAGACGACGTGCCGGAAGAGGACGTGATCGCCGTGGAAGCCGGCGGCCGGGAGATCGCGCTCTACGGCGTGGACGGCGAGGTCTATGCCACCGACAACCTCTGTACGCACGGCAATGCGCGGCTGTGCGACGGTTTCCTGACCGGCCACGAGATCGAGTGTCCGCTGCACCAGGGCCGCTTCGACGTGCGCGACGGCCGGGCGCTCTGCTCTCCGCTGCGAGACAACCTCGCCACCTACCCCGTCAGGATCGAGGACGGCGTGGTGTTCGTGGCGCTGTAAAGACGAGAGCCCCGCCGAGGGGCCCCGCGTTCAGACGGCGAGGTGGAGGGCCTCGTTCGCGGCGGCCATGCCCATGGCCGCGGTGACGGTCACGACCGAGCCGTAGCCGGCGCAGGACAATCCCTGCGGCGCCAGGGTCATGCCCGACGCGCCCATATCGTCCTCGCCTTCGGTGGCGCGGGTCCAGGCATCCGGCAGGATGGCGGGCTGGTCGAACCACAACGCATGGATGCCCATCTTGGGCACGCGCTTCAAGGCCCGCCCGTTCTGGTCGGAGGCGCGCGGGAAGCCATGCTCGCGCCGCAGCTTGTTGCGCAGCTTGGACAACAGCGCGTCGTTCACGGCCGCCGACAGGTCGCCCGCCCGCAGGGCCAGCGGATCCGTCTTGCCGCCCGCCCCGCCGCACAGCAGCATGGGCACGCCCAGCGCTCGCGCATGCAGGATCATCGCGATCTTGGCGGCGGCCTGGTCGGTGCAATCGATGATGACCGTATACGGCCCGGGCAATACGTCGGCCACGTTCTCGGGCGACACGAAGTCGTCCACCCGCGTGAGCCGGCATTCCGGATTGATGGCCAGCACGCGCTCGGCCATGGCGTCGACCTTGGATTGCCCCAAGGTGGTGCTCAGCGCGTGGATCTGGCGATTGACGTTGGATTCGGCGATGTGGTCCAGGTCGATGAGCGTCAGCGCCCCGACACCGCAACGCGCCAGCGCTTCCACCGTCCAGGATCCGACGCCCCCCAGGCCGGCAACCGCCACATGCGCGTTACGGAGGCGGGCGGGCGCTTCGGGGCCATACAACCGGGACAGGCCGCCAAAGCGGCGGTCCAGGTCGGCGGGTTCCTGGTGAAGAAGTTCTGGGGAGTTCATGGGGGGGTATTTTAGGGCAGGCTGCTGATAGGTTGGTTCTTAAGACGCCCGGCACGGGGGCGCCCTGGGGGGCGCGGGGCCACGATTGCGGTCCGGAGCCTTCGCTCCGGACTGCCCCCTTGTCATCTTCGTCACCGCCTACGGCGGTTCCTTCAGATTCCCTCGGGCTTATCGACGCCCCGCGCCCCCCAGGGCGCCCCCGCGCCGGGCTCCATTGCAGCCATCTTGACGTCCGGCGGGGCGGGCGGCGTGCTTGGCCTTCTGCTGCCCGTTGGGGATGCGCGGAAGATCTTGCAGGGTCGCCACAGCCGGCCGCGCGGGCGGCCCGCTTTGGCATAGGGGTGTCGCAATACGTAAGGCCCACATATCTGATGCCCAAAGCCAAGACGGTCCTTGACGCGAAGCGCCGTTGCCCTGCGCAAGACGCCGTATGAGCCCGACGGCGGCGCCCGGAGCAAAATCCGCTCGCAGGGATCAGCGAAAAGTCATACGGGACACCTAAACCCGCCGCACGAACAGTCCTCTTTGGCATAGGGACCTCGTTGACCGTAGCGCCGAACGCTTCACGCCTACCCGCCCATCACCAGTGTCAGACACCACAGAAACCCCTAGGCCCACCTGAGCCAGCCCGCGTTTGCCTGACACCACCACCACCAACAACAACAACAACAACAACAACAACCAACACGCGAAGCGGCATCATCCCGCCGCAAGACGGTGCGTAAGCCCTAAAAGGCCGCCCGGGCGGCCTTTTAGGGCGGGCCCCGCAAGATCCACCGCCCTCCCCCCGTCGTTGGCGAGAACCCTACGAAAACCAGTCGCCCCAGCTGACGTCAGGTTTCAAATGGCGGAGTCTGTCGCGGCGGGGGCCGGGGGTGCGCGGGGCGTCGATAAGCCCGAGGGAATCTGAAGGAACCGCCGGAGGCGGTGACGAAGATGACGACGGGGCAGTCCGGAGCGAAGGCTCCGGACCGCAATCGTGGCCCCGCGCGCCCCCGGCCTCCGCCGCGACAGACGTGTCAACAACTCCCGTTCCGACAGACCAACAACTCCCGTTCCGACAGATCAAGAACTCCCCGTCACAAACCCCGCCCCGTCGCCAACAGCATCATCCCCTCCTAATGCTTGGTAAACCGTCACCTGGTTCACCAGCCGGTTCAGCATGTTCTCGTCCCGCGCGATCTCCGCAGTGCGGCGCTTCTCTTGCGCGTCCAGCCAATCCTTCAGCGGCACCGCGCCCGCCCGATACCGCACTTCGTACAGGCTCTCGGCCTGGCGCGCCGCCCGCAGCGACGCGTCCAGCTGCTCAGCCTGCAGCGCCAGCTGGGTGCGGTTGGACAAGGCATTTTCCACGTCCGCCATCGCCTGGTAGAGCGACTGCCGGAAGGTCACCACGCGTTCCTCGTAGTCCGCCCTGGATATCTTGATGTTCAGCTGCATCTGGTTCCATTGCAGGAACGGCAGCGTCAGCCCCGCGGCCAGCGATCCGACCGGGTTCTGGAGGATGTCGGACAGCGTGGGGCTGGCGCTGCCCAGCGCGCCGGTGAGCGTCAAGGGCGGATAGAAGCTGGCGCGGGTGGTGTCGACGGTGGCCAGCGCCTGGCGCAGGCGCAGCTCGGAGGCGCGCAGATCCGGGCGGCGGCCCAGCAGCTCGGCGGGCACGCCCGCCCGGGCCTCGGGCAGCGGATACTGCGGCAGGCGAGCCGGATCCGCCATGGTGCGTTCCGGGGGGCCGTCGAACAGGATGGCCAGCGCGTTCGCGTATTCCACCCGCGCCTGCACCAGCAGCGCATGGGCGGCCTGCTGGCTGGCCACGGTCTGCTCGGCCTCGGCCATTTCCAGCGCCGACGCGCCGCCCGCCGCGTACTGGGCGCGCACCAGGTCCTGGGTCTTGCGGGCGTAGGCAATGCTCTCTTCGCTGCTGGCGATGCGCTGGTTGATGAAGGCGGTCTGCCAGTACAGCGTGGCGGTGGTGCCCACCAACGACAGGGCCGCGCTCTGGCGGTCCTGTTCGGTGGCCAGGGCGGCCCATTCCGCGGCGTCGCGCTGGCGGGACAGCTTGCCCCAGAGGTCAACTTCGTAGCTGACCGTCAGCTCGGCCGCGTTGTTCCGGGTGGTGATGCGATTGCCGCTCAGGGTGCGCGTGCGGGTAACGTTGGCGCTGCCGCCCAGTTGCGGGAACAACTGATCTTCGGACAGGCCCGCCTGGTACTGGGCGCGGCGCACTCGGATGGCGGCCGCGGCCAGGTCGTTGTTGCGCGCCAGCGCGCCCTCGACCAGGCCGGTGAGCACCGGATCGTTGAAATTCCGCCACCACGCCCCGCCCTCGGCCAGCGGCGTGGACGGAGTGCCCGGGGCCGGGCCATGGGACCAGGCTTCGGGCGCCGACGTCGCCGGCGGCTCGTAATCGGTGCGCAGCAGGCCGCCGCAGCCCGCCAGCGCGAGCAGCAGCGCCAGGGCGGCGGGTTTGCAGATCAGGGAAACCGCTTTCATCGTCCTCATTCCCGGGCCAGTGCCTCGACGGGATCCAGGCGCGCCGCGTTGCGCGCCGGCAAATAACCGAAAAGCACTCCGATCAGCGTCGAGCAGGTGAACGCCGCCACCATCGCCGCCGTGGAGTAGATCATCTTGAACGAACCGCCCGTGGCCTTGGACACGAGCACGCCCAGCCCCAGGGAAAGAATGATGCCGATTGCCCCGCCGATCAGGCACACCAGCACCGCTTCGATCAGGAACTGCTGCATGATGTCGCTGCGCCGCGCGCCCACCGCCATGCGCACGCCGATCTCGCGGGTGCGCTCGGTGACCGACACCAACATGATGTTCATGACGCCGATGCCGCCCACCATCAGCGAGATCAGGGCAATCATGGATACCAGCAGGGTCATGGTCGCCGTGGTGCGCTCGATGGTCTTGCGGATCGCGTCCGTGTTGAATACGAAGAAATCCTTCACCACGTGGCGGCGCGTCAGCAGGCGCACGATGGCCTGCTCGGCCGCGGCCGGCGGCGACGCGTCGTTGACGCGCACGGTGATGCTCTTGAGGTGCTGCTGGCCCAGCACCCGCGACAGCGCCGTGGTGTAGGGAATCCATACGTTCAGGGTGTCGTTGCTGCCGAAGACGGTGTCCTTCTTCTGCGTCACGCCGATCACGCGAGCCGGCATGGATCCCAGGAACACCACCTGCCCGATCGGGTCGGTATGCGATCCGAACAAGGCCTTGCGCGTACCGTCGTCGATCACGACCTCCTGGGCCCGCCGCGTCACGCTGGTGGCGTCGAAGAACTTGCCCTGGGCGAGCTTGATGGCCCGCACCCGGAAATACTGCTCGCCCACGCCCTGGATCGCGCCGTTCACGGACACGTTGCGGTAGCGCAGCGTATTGCTGGTCGAGACCTCGGGCGTCACGCTGTCCACATAGGATTCGCGAGCCAGCGCGTCGGCGTCGGCGGCCACCAGGGTGCGGATGTTGACGGCCTTCTCGTCGCCGAAATCCTTGCCGGGAAAGATCTCGACGGTGTTGGTGCCGATTTCGCTGATGTCGTCCAGGATCTTGCGGCGCGAGCCTTCGCCCAGCGCGACCACGGACACCACCGCCGCAATGCCGATGATGATGCCCAGCATCGTCAGCGAAGTCCGCAGCCGGTGCGCGTTCATGGCGAGCAGGGCCATACGCAGGGCTTCGCCGCAACGGTCCAGGTAGGCCTGCCAGGCCGGCCGCTGCGCCATGGCCGGCGCCTCGTCCCGGGCGATCTGGCGCCGCGGGGCCTCGGGATTGCGCTGGTCCGACACGATCTCGCCGTCGCTGATCTCGATGATGCGCTGGGCATGGCGCGCCACGTTCATATCGTGAGTCACGATGATGATGGTGTGCCCCGCCGCGTTCAGCTCTTCCAGGATGCGCAGCACTTCCTGGCCCGTATGCGTATCCAGCGCGCCCGTCGGCTCGTCGGCCAGGATGATGTCGCCGCCATTCATCAGCGCCCGCGCGATACTTACGCGCTGCTGCTGGCCGCCGGACAGCTGGCCGGGCCGGTGCCCGGAGCGATCGCCCAGCCCCAGCCGCTCCAGCAGTTCTTCGGCGCGCGCCAGGCGCGCCTCGCGCCGCTTGCCGGCATAGACGGCCGGCACCTCCACGTTGCCTTGCGCGGTCAGGTCGGACAGCAGGTGATAACGTTGGAAAATGAAGCCGAAGTGCTCGCGGCGCAGTTCCGCCAGTTCGTCCGGATCCAGCTCGCCGGTGCTGCGCCCGCCGACCCGGTACTCGCCGCGGGTGGGGCGGTCCAGGCAGCCCAGGATGTTCATCAGCGTGGACTTGCCTGAACCGGACGCTCCCACGATGGCCACCATCTCGCCCGCCTCGATGGACAGGTCGATGTCCTTCAGGACGGCGATGGTCTGCTCGCCCGCGGGAAACTCGCGGCGCACGCCGGCCAGCGAAATGAGCGGGCCGCTCATCTCAGGCCCCCGGGGCGGCGGCGGGCGCGGAATCGGCCGACACCACGCGCTCGCCCACCTCCAGCCCCTCCAGCACCTGCGCCTGGACGTTGTTGTTCATGCCTATCTTGACCTGGCGTACTTCCGTCTTGTTGTCCTTCAACACCACGCGCACGGCGTAGCGGCCATCGCCGTCGCGCTTGCCCAGCGCCGAGGCCGGCACCACCACGGTGTCCTTGGCCTCGCCCAGCACGATGAAGACCTGCGCGGTCATCGAGATGCGCAGCTTCTCGTCGGGATTGGGCACGTCGAACAGGCCGTTGTAGTAGACGGCGGCGGTGGTGGAACTGCCGCTGGAGGAGGAAGTCAGCGAGGAAGTCGCGTCGTCCTTCTGGATCGAGTCCGGCGCGGGCTCCACGGCGCGCAGTTCGGCGTGATAGCGCTCGTCGGGTTCGCCGAGGATGGTGAAGTACACCGGCAGGCCCGGCTTCACGCGGGTCACGTCCGCCTCCGAAATCTGCGCCTTGACGGTCATGGTGTCGACCTGGGCCACCTTGATGATGGTGGGCGCGCTCTGGATCGAGTTGACGGTCTGCCCTTCCTTGGTGACCACGGCCACCACCACGCCGTCGATGGGCGAGGCGATGCGCGTGTAGCCCAGGTTGACCCGGGCGGTGTCGACCTGGATCTCGGCCTGCGCGATCTGGGCGTCCAGCGAGGCGATCTCGGCGCGGGTCACCCCCAGGGTGGCCTCGGCGGTTTCGTAGGCCTCGCGCGAACTGGCGTCGGCCGCCAGCATCTGGCGCTGACGGCGGAAGGCCAGCTCCGCCTGCTTCAGCATGGCGACCTTGGCGGCGCGTTCCGCGCGCCGGGTCTGCAGGGCGGCTTCGGCATTGCGCAGGTCGTTCTGCTGCGTCAGGTCGTCGATTTCGGCCACCAGCTGGCCTTTCTTGACCCGGTCGCCCAGCGCCACCTTCAGGGACTTCAGCTGGCCGGACACCTGGGCGCCCACGCTGACGCGCTCGATGGCGTCGATCGTGCCGCTGGCCAGCACGCTGTCCTCCAGGTTGGCGCGAGTGACTTCGGCCACGGCGAAGGTGGGCGGCGGCGGCGCCGAGAAAAAGGCGGCGCGCACGGCCAACACGGCAAGCAGGAGCACGACGGCGATCAGGGTGTAGCGCTTGAACTTACTGCGGGACTTTTTCATTGAACCTGCCGAATGGGGCGCCGGGGTCCGCCCCGCGCCGGTATTGCGAATTGCGGGGCCGGAGCAAGGGCAGCCTGCCCGCGATGCCTGCACATGCTAAACGCGCAGCCCGCCCAAACCATGGGCAATCTGTGGCAAAACGGTGAAAAACAGTAAAGCGGGCCGGCCGTCAAGGAGACACGCAATTGTTCCGTTGCAAGAACGATACAACGCTTTGGCGCGCCCGGCCGCCGCGGCGCGGCGCGCAGAAGCGCCGAACGTGCCGCCATCTTGCACCATAAGCATACGAGTTTGCCCCTAGATGACGCCTATCATGAAATCGAAGTATGGCGCCAATTGCGGCAGCGCAAAACACGCTAGCCTCGACATAGGGCGACGATATGGACAGAATGAATGCAGTTAAGCCGTATCCGTGTCCACTCCTCATAGATCCCCCTCCTCGTCGCCCAGTTCCCCGGAATTTTCCGGGGCGGTGCTTTTGTGCCTGCTGGCTATGATGAATCACGTGGCGCTGACAGGGGGACGCATCACCGTCTCGCTGACCGCGCTCCAGATGGGGCTGTCGACCTTCAAGGTCGGCACGTTGGTCGCGGTGTTCGCCGTGCTGCCGATGCTGTTCTCGGTGCGCGCCGGCCGCTGGGTCGACCGCGTCGGCATCGTCCGGCCGCTGGTCATCGGCACCACGCTCGTCGCCGTCGGCACCGCGCTGCCCTTTATTTCCCAGACGCAGCTGGCCCTGCTCATCGCCTCCTGTTGCATCGGCATCGGCTTCATGCTGCATCAGGTCGCCACCCAGGACCTGCTGGGCCACGCCGAACCCACGCAGCGGCTGCGCAATTTCTCCTTCATGTCGCTGGCGCTGGCCGGCTCCGGCTTTTCCGGCCCGCTGATCGCCGGCCTCGCCATCGACCACCTGGGCACCCGCCTGGCCTTCGGCCTGCTCACGCTCGGCCCGTTGCTGTCGGCAGGCGGCCTGTACGTATTGCGTCACCAATTGAAGGCGGTGGATTCGCAGCTGTCAGGCGCAAAAGAAGCGGAAAGGCGGCGCGTTACCGAATTGCTGGCGGTGCCGGCCTTGCGCCGGATCCTGATGGTGAACACCATTCTTTCCGGCGCCTGGGACACCCATCTGTTCGTCGTGCCCATCTTCGGCGTGGCCATCGGCCTGTCCGCCACCACGATCGGCGTCATTCTTGCGTCCTTCGCGGCGGCAACTTTCGTCATCCGCCTCATATTGCCCCTGATCCAGCGCCGCGTGCGTTCCTGGACCCTGGTGCGCGTGGCGATGGCGACAGCGGCCATCGATTTCATGTTTTACCCCCTGTTCACCGACGTTACGGTCCTGATCGTGCTGTCTTTCATCCTGGGCCTGGCCCTGGGATGCTGCCAGCCCAGCATGCTTTCCCTGTTGCACCAGCACTCGCCGCCGGGGCGCGCCGCCGAGGCCGTGGGCCTGCGGATGGCCCTCATCAACGGCTCCCAGGTCTCCTTGCCGTTGACCTTCGGCGCGCTCGGTGCGGTAATTGGCGTTGCTCCGCTGTTCTGGGCCTATTCCCTGGCCCTGATGGCCGGAGGCTGGGCCAACCGCAATCCCCCGATCGAATCTGACCGGAAACCGTAGTCGTGAACATCCCGTCTTCCCCTCCCGCCGGCATCCCCGGCGCCAGCCTGCCTTTTCGCCTCTGGACGCCCCAGGAACGGCAGGATTCCCTGGACGAGGCCTTGCGCCACTGGCAGTCCGGCGAGGATGTGTGGGTATATGGGTACGGATCCCTGATCTGGCGCCCTGATTTCGACTTCATGGAGCGCCGGCTCGCCACCCTGCGCGGCCATCACCGGGCGCTGTGCCTGTGGTCCCGCGTCAACCGGGGCACGCCGGAATGCCCGGGGCTGGTGTTCGGGCTGGACCGGGGCGGCTCGTGCCGGGGCGTGGTGTACCGGCTGGCGGGCAACCAGGTCCCCGATTATTTCCCCGCGCTCTGGGAGCGCGAGATGTCCACCGGCGCCTACCTGCCCCGCTGGCTCAACTGCGCCACCGAGCACGGCAACGTCCGGGCGCTGGTCTTCATCATGAACCGGGACAATCCGGCCTATATCCGCGCCCTGCCCGAACCCGAGCTGCTGGCCATCGTGCGCCGCGCCGCGGGCCGCTATGGCCCTTGCACCGACTACGTCGTGCAGACCGCCCAGGCGCTGCGCGCGGCCGGCATCCACGACGCCCGTCTGGACACCATCGCCCGCCTGCTGGAGCAGGACGGGCACTCCCTGCCGGAAGGCGCCTGAGGCCGCCGCCCCGCCGGACGGGGGCGATCTTGCCGGGGACCTGAGCGGGGTCAATAGGGGGGCCGCCCTCCAGGCGGTATAAACTCCCTGTTATCAACGCTGAATCCTTACGCCCATGTCCGTCTCTGATCTGCGTCAAAGTTACGAGAAGAACGTCCTGCTCGAAAGCCAGGCCTCGGCTTCGCCGTTCGCGCAATTCACCCTCTGGTTCGACGAGGCCCTGGCCTCCAAGGTGCCCGAGCCCAACGCGATGACCCTGGCCACGGTGGACGCCAACGGCCAGCCCAGCGCGCGCATCGTCCTGATCAAGGGCTTCGACGAAAACGGGTTCACGTTCTTCACCAACTACGAATCCCGCAAGGGCCTGGACCTGCAAGCCGAACCGCGCGCCTGCCTGCTGTTTTTCTGGCAGCCGCTGGAGCGCCAGGTCCGGATCGAGGGCGTGGTGGAAAAAGTGGCGGCCGAGGAATCGGACGCCTACTATCACAGCCGGCCCGCCGGTTCGCGCATCGGCGCCTGGGCCTCGCGCCAAAGCCAGCCCATCACCCGCGCAGAACTGGAAGCCCGCGAGCAGGAATTCCGCGAGCGCTTCGGCGAAGCGCCGCCGCGCCCGCCGCACTGGGGCGGTTACCGCCTGAAGCCCACCGCCTTCGAATTCTGGCAAGGCAGGCCCTCGCGCCTGCACGACCGCCTGCGCTACGTCGCCGACGGCGCGGCCTGGAAGATCGAACGCCTGTCGCCTTGATGCCGGGCGCCCGGCGCGCCCGCCCCAATCCACGATTGCATGACCGCCTCCTCCCCTGATTTTGACGCCGCTTTTTTCCGCACCGCGCTGGGCCGCTACGCCACGGGCGTGACCGTCGTAACCACCGCCGGCCTCGATGGCGCGCCCATCGGGCTGACGGTGAGTTCCTTCAACTCGGTGTCGCTGGACCCGCCGCTGGTGCTGTGGAGCCTGTCGCGCAGTTCGTCCTCGCTGGCCGCCTTCGAGCAGTGCGAGCGATACGTCGTCAACGTGCTGGGCGCGGAGCAGATCGCGCTCGCGCGCCGCTTCGCCACGGGCAAGACTCCCGACCGCTATGCCGGCCTGCCCGTGCACCACGCGCCGGGCGGCACGCCCATGCTGGACGGCCATTGCGCGGCCTGGTTCGAATGCCACAACCGCAGCCGCTACGTCGAGGGCGACCATGTCATCATGGTGGGCCAGGTCGAGCGTTGCGGCCACAGCGGCGAGCCGCCGCTGGTTTTCCATGCGGGCGGTTTCGACCTGACGCCCGCCGGCGACCGCTCGGAAAGGAAAACGTCATGAGCGTGGATATCGATTGCGTCGTCATCGGCGCGGGCGTGGTGGGCCTGGCGATCGCGCGCGCCCTGGCCCAGTCCGGCCGCGAAGTGCTGGTGGCCGAAGCCACCGAGGCCATCGGCACCGGCACCAGCTCGCGCAATTCCGAAGTCATCCACGCCGGCATCTACTATCCCGCGGGCAGCCTCAAGGCCCGCCTGTGCGTGCGCGGCAAACACCTGCTCTACGCCTATTGCGCGGAGCGCGGCGTGCCCCACAAGCGCCTGGGCAAGTTCATCGTGGCCACCAGCCCGGAACAGGCCGCGCAGTTGGAGAGCATCGCGCAGCGCGCCCGCGCCAACGGCGTGGACGACCTGCAATTCCTGTCCGGCGAAGACGCCATGCGTCTGGAACCGGCGCTGCAATGCACCGCCGCGCTCTCGTCGCCGTCCACCGGCATCGTCGACAGCCACGCGCTGATGCTGTCGTTCCAGGGCGACGCCGAGAATGCGGGCGCCCAATGCGTCTTCCACACGCCGCTGGTGTCCGGCCGCGTGCGTCCGGAAGGCGGCTTCGACCTGCAATTCGGCGGCGACGAGGCCATGAGCCTGAGCTGCAACGTGCTCATCAACTCGGCCGGCCTGCAGGCGCCGGCGCTGGCGCGCCGCATCGAGGGCGTGCCGGCTTCCAGCATTCCCACCGACTACCTGTGCAAGGGCAGCTATTTCACACTGTCCGGCCGCGCGCCCTTCTCGCGCCTGATCTATCCCGTGCCGCAGCATGCCGGCCTGGGCGTGCACCTGACGCTGGACATGGGCGGGCAGGCCAAATTCGGCCCCGACACGGAATGGGTCGGCACCGAGGACTACACCCTGGACCCGACGCGCGCCGAGGTGTTCTATGCCGCGGTGCGCAGCTATTGGCCAGCCCTGCCCGACGATGCCCTGGCGCCCGGCTACACCGGCATCCGGCCGAAGATCTCCGGCCCGCACGAGCCCGCCGCCGATTTCGCCGTCCTCGGGCCCGCCTCGCACGGCGTTCCCGGCCTGGTGAACCTGTTCGGCATCGAGTCGCCGGGGCTGACTTCCAGCCTGGCCCTGGCGGAAGAAACGCTGGCCCGGCTGCACCAATGAAAGGATGTTGTGCCCCCACGCTGCGCAGGCTACGCCTGCTTGCTGCCCCCCGAGGGGGCTGCCCTTCCTTGGGGCGGCCCGGCGGAAGGGCGGCCCCCACGCTGCGCACGCCACGCCTGCTTGCTGCCCCCCGAGGGGGCTGCCCGTTATCCGATTTCCATTTCCCATTGCCTCCTGAACCATGCAGCACAACGACTACATCCTGACCCTGTCCTGCCCCGACCGCACGGGCATCGTCTACCGCGTTAGCGGCCTGTTGTTCGAATTGGGCTGCAACATCCTGGATTCGCAGCAGTTCGGCGACGAGGAAACCGGCCGCTTCTTCCTGCGCGTGCACTTCGACGCCCCCACCGGCGTGGCCGCCGAGGACCTCCGCGCCCGCCTGGCCGCGATGTCCGAGGAATACGGCATGGAGCTCAAGCTGCACGACGCCCGCCGCAAGGAGCGCCTGCTCATCATGGTCAGCAAGCAGGGCCATTGCCTGAACGACTTGCTGTTCCGGGTGCACAGTGGCCACCTGCACGCCGAAGTGGCGGCCATCGTGTCGAACCACAACGACTACGCCGGCCTGGCGGCCTCCTACGGCATTCCGTTCCATTACCTGCCGGTCACGGCCGACACCAAGGCGGAACAGGAGCGGCAGGTGCTGGCCCTGGTCGAGCAGGAAGGCATCGACCTGGTCGTGCTGGCCCGCTACATGCAGATCCTGTCCGAGGACATGTGCCGCGCGCTCAACGGCCGCGCCATCAATATCCACCACAGCTTCCTGCCCAGCTTCAAGGGCGCCCGCCCCTATCACCAGGCGCATGCCCGCGGCGTCAAGATCATCGGCGCCACCGCCCACTACGTGACCTCCGACCTGGACGAAGGCCCCATCATCGACCAGGACATCGAGCGCGTGGACCACACCATGACGGCCCAGGACCTGACCCAGGTCGGCAGCGACATCGAATCGCTGGTGCTGTCGCGCGCCGTGCGCAGCCACGTCGAGCACCGCATCCTGCTGAACCGCAACAAGACGGTCGTCTTCCGCTAGGCCGGAACCCCGCGGCCCGGCCTCCTAGGGGCTCGGGCCGGCCGCCACGGCCGCGACGGCTGCGGCCGTGGCGCTCGTTACGTCGGGCTGCAGATGGCCCTGCAAGCGTTTGAGCAGGCCGATCCTGCGCGCGATGTCCAGCGGCTGCCCCATCAGGCCCGAAACGATCAGCCGCACCTGCCGCGTTTCGCAAGCCTTGCTCAAGGCGTCCAGCGCCTCGGCGCCCGTCGAATCCACGTAGATCACGTTCTTCAGGTCCAGCACCAGCGCCCGCGCGGGCAGGTGGTCCTCCAGCGACTCCACCAGCTTGGTGGCGCCGAAGAACACCGTTCCATACAGCCGCCAGACCGCCACTTGCCCCTCGTGGCCGGCCAGCAGCGGCTGCTCCGCGGCGGTGATGCGTTCCGCGCGGGAGAGACTGGAAATGCGGTAGATGAAGGTAATGCAGGCGGCGAAGATGCCGAATTCCACCGCGACCGTCAGGTCGAAGATCACCGTCAGCAGGAACACCGACACCAGCGTCACCCGGTAGGGCAGCCGATAGGTCTTGAGCCGAGCGAACTCGCGCCACTCGCCCATGTTCCAGGCGACGAACATCAGGATGGCCGCCAGCGTGGCCAGCGGGATCGAGGCGGCCAGCGGCGCGGCCGCCAGGATCACCAGCAGCAGCACCAGCGCATGCACCATGCCCGAGACGGGGCTGGTGGCCCCGCTCTTCACGTTGGTTACCGTGCGCGCGATGGTGCCGGTGGCGGGCATGCCGCCGAAAAACGGCGTGACAAAGTTGGCGATGCCCTGCGCCATCAATTCCTGGTTGGGGTCGTGCCGATCGCCGATCATGCCGTCGGCCACGCGCGCGCACAGCAGCGACTCGATGGCCCCCAGCACCGCCAGCGTGATGGTGGGCATGAGCAGGAAGCGGGCCGATTCCCAGCTGAACGCCGGCAGCGTGAAATCGGGCAGCGCCGCCGGGATGCCGCCGAAGCGGCTGCCGATGGTCTCCACCGGCAGCCCGAACATGGCCACCGCCGCCGTGGCCAGGACCAGCGCGACAATGGATCCGGGCACCCGCGCCAGCCTGGCCGCCCGCCGCCCGCCCCATTTCGGCAGCCAGCGCTGCCAGCCGACGATCAAGGCCAGCGAGGCCAGCGCCACCCCGGCCGCCCAGAGATTGAGCGTGGACAGATGGCCGCCGAGCGCCCCCAGGATGCCGAAGAAATCCCCCGGCATGTCGCTTATCGAAAGGCCCAGGAAATCCTTGACCTGGGACAGCGCGATCAGCACCGCGATGCCGTTGGTGAAGCCGATGATGACGGCCACCGGGATGAAGCGCACCAGCGTGCCCAGCCTGAGCAGCCCCATCACGAACAGCAGCACGCCGGACAGCGCGGTGGCGATGATCAGGTTGGCCACGCCGTACTGCTGCACGATGTCGTAGACGATGACGATGAACGCGCCCGCCGGCCCGCCGATCTGCACCCGGCTGCCGCCGAGCAAGGCGATCAGGAAGCCCGCGATGATGGACGTGAACAGCCCGGCTTCCGGCTTGAGGCCCGAGCCGATGGCAAAGGCCATGGCCAGGGGCAGCGCGACCACGGCCACCGTGAGGCCGGCGCCCAGGTCCTGCAGGAAACGGCTGCGGTCGTAGCCGCGCAGCGCGCTGAAGAGACGCGGATGAAATGAAAAGGGAAGGTCCACGATCGACTCCGGAGAAGAAGCTGAAACGCCCTCGGATGGGGTTCAGTGCTTCGCCGGAGGGCCGCAATGGCGCAGCCGGGTGATGAAGCGCCTGCGGCGCGTCAACGGCTGGATCGATCGATAGGGCATGGCCTGAACGAGTGTACTCCTAGGCGCCCGCGCCGGCGTAGTGCCGCGCCATCAGTTCCACGGCCTTTTCCTGCAGCGGCGAACGAGCCTCGCCGGGCCAGATCGCCTGGCTGACCGAGCGGGCAGCGTGCTCGAACGCGATGAACCGCGTGCCCGCCAGGCCGCTGCGCGACAGGCAGGCGGGCACGATGGACACGCCCAGGCCCTGCGATACCAGCGATGCCACGCTCAGCCAGTGCCGCACCTCGTGGCGGATGACGGGCATGAAGCCCGCCGAGACGCACATGGACAGCACCGTCTCGTAATAGCTGGGCGACGCCGCCCGGGCGAAGAACACGAAATCGTCCGACGCCAGCTCGGCCAGCTTCAGGGACGCGCGGCCGGCCAGGGGATGGCCTTGCGGCAGGCACACCATGAAGGGTTCGGCCACCAGGTCCCGCGCCTCCACGCCCTTGGGCAGGGGATTGGCATGGATGAAGCCCAGGTCCTGCTCGCCCCGGCGCACCGCCTCGATCTGGTCGTGCGAGTTCAGCTCCGTCAGCACGTGCTCCACGTCGGGCAGCTCGGCCCGCATGGCATTGAGCAGCGCCGGCAGGCCGCGATACAACATGGAGCCCACGAAACCGATGCGCAGCCGGCCGCGCAGGCCCGCGTCGACGCGCTGCACCAGGGTGCGCACTTCTTCGGCCTGCCGCAACAGCGTCAGGGCCTCGCGATACAGCACCTGCCCGGCGTCGGTCAGCTCCACGTGGCGGCTGCTGCGGTTCAACAGGCGCGCGCCCACGCTCTCCTCCAGCTGCCGGATGGCGTAGCTCAGCGGAGGCTGGGAGATGTGCAGCCGGACGGCGGCCCGGCTGAAATGGCGCTCTTCGGCCACGGCAATGAAATACCGCAGCAGGCGCGGGTCCAGATCCATGGTTCCGTCACCCTTGATCTATACTTTTTTTGGATTCTTCTACACAAAAACAGTATTTGTATAGATTAATCGATTTGCGCACCATCAAGGCATCTCTTTCGTTTTGCACAGGATGCCGCCATGGATGCCCCCGTCAAGACCGCTCCCGCCACCGCCACGCCCGTGCCCGATTCGCGCGGCCTGAACCTGTTCCGCGCGGACCCGTACGCCGCCGGACTCAGCCAGCGCTACCTGCCGCCAGCCCTGCATGCCCACCTGCTGCCCCACCTGGAACGGCTGGGCGAGCTGGCGGGCGGCGCCATGGACGAACTCGCGGCGACGGCCGACAAGCACCCGCCCACGCTTTCCGTGCGCAACCGCGCCGGCACGGACGAATCGCGCATCGACAAGCATCCGGCCTACGTCGAGCTGGAACGCCTGGCCTATAGCGAATTCGGCCTGGCCGCGCTGTCTCACCGGGGCGGCGTGCTGGGCTGGCCCGAGCCGATGCCGGCCGCCGCCAAGTACGCGCTCAGCCACCTGTTCGTGCAGGCCGAGTTCGGCCTGTGCTGCCCGGTCAGCATGACGGATTCGCTGGCGCGCACCCTGCGCAAGTTCGGCGACCCCGAGCTGGTGGCGCGGGTGCTGCCCCAGGTCACCTCCCAGGACTTCGACACGCTGCGGCAAGGCGCCATGTTCATGACGGAACAAGGCGCGGGATCCGACGTGAGCGCCACGGAAGTCACGGCGGAGCCGCAGGAGGACGGCACCTGGCGCCTCTACGGCGACAAGTGGTTCTGCTCCAATCCGGACGCCGGCTTCGCCATGGTGCTGGCGCGCAGCGAACCTCAGCCCGGCCTGAAGGGCGTGTCGCTCTTCCTGTTGCCGCGCGACCTCCCCGGCGGCGAGCACAACCGCTACCGCATCCTGCGCCTGAAGGACAAGCTGGGCACACGCTCCATGGCCAGCGGCGAGATCCGCCTGGAAGGCGCGCAGGCCTGGCTGGTGGGCGAGCGCGGGCGCGGCTTCAAGCAGATGGCCGACATGATCAACAATTCGCGCCTGTCCAACGGCATGCGCGCCGCGGGCCTGATGCGCCGGGCGGTCACCGAGGCGGTCTACTTCTCGCAGCATCGCCGCGCCTTCGGCAAGCGCCTGATCGACATGCCGCTGATGCAGCGCCAGCTGGTCAAGATGACGGTCTGGGCCGAGCAGGCGCGCAGCCTCATGTTCCAGACGGCGCGCGCCCTGGCCGACGCCGACCAGGGCGGCGGCGATCCGGCGCTGGCCCGCATCCTGACTCCGCTCATCAAGTTCCGCGCCTGCCGCGACGCCCGCAAGGTCACCGGCGATGCCATGGAAGTGCGCGGCGGCTGCGGCTATATCGAGGAATGGACCGAGCCGCGCCTGGTGCGCGACGCGCACCTGGGCTCCATCTGGGAAGGCACCAGCAATATCGTGGCGCTGGACGTGCTGCGCGCCATCGTCAAGGAGCGGTCGCTGCCGGCGCTGCGCAGCCATGTCGAACGCCTGCTGGCCGAGGGCGCGCCCTGCCCGCCCGAACTGGCCGCGCTGCAGGCCAGCTCGCTGGAACAGACGTACGCCCTGGCCGAGCACGCCGCGCAGGGCGACCGCCCCGAGCTGGCCCGTCAGGCGGCATCGCTGCTGTACCACGCCGTTTCCCTGGCCGCCCTGCGTTGGGAAGCCGCCGCCCCGGGCCTCGAAAGCCGGGCGCGCCTGGCCGACCAGGTGCTGCTGCACCGCCTGGGTCCGCGCGATCCCTACGCCATCCCGCCCGACGAAAGCACGGCTTGCCGGGCCATCCTGCAATACGCGCTGTAAACCGACGCCGGCGGCACAGCCGGCGCGCATCCACCACTGGAGACAAGCATGAACCGCTACCTCGCCCCCCTGTTGCTGGCCGCCGCCGCGGCCCTTCCCGCGGCGCCCGCCCTGGCCGCCGACGCCTACCCTTCGGCACGCCCGGTCACCCTGATCGTGCCCTTCCCGCCCGGCGGCCCTACCGACGCATTGGCGCGCCGGCTGGCGGAAAAGCTCAGGCAGCCGCTGAACCAGAACGTCATCGTCGAAAACCGCAGCGGCGCGGGCGGCAACATCGGCTCGGAATACGTGGCCATGGCCAAGCCAGACGGCTACACCCTGCTGTTCGGCACCTCGGGGCCGCTGGCGATCAACGTCAGCCTGTACAAGAAGCAGGGCTACGATCCGCAGACCAGCTTCGCGCCCATCATCCGCATCGGCCACCTGCCCAACATCCTGGTCGTGAACCCCTCGGTGCCCGCCAACAACCTCCAGGAGCTGGTCGCCTACGCCAAGAAGAACCCGGACAAGCTGAGCTACGCGTCCTCGGGCAACGGCGCGTCCTCGCACCTGGCCGGCATCCTGTTCAACCGCATGGCCGGCACCCAGATCATGCACATCCCCTACAAGGGCACCGGGCCGGCGCTCAACGACCTGCTGGGCGGACAGGTATCCATGTCGTTCACGGACATCCTGACCGCGCTGCCCTACGTCAAGGCGGGCAAGCTGCGCGCCATCGGCCTGGCCAGCGCCCAGCGCTCCGACGCGCTGCCCGATCTGCCCACGCTGTCCGAGCAGGGGCTCGCGGGCTACGACGTCAGCGTGTTCTTCGGCATCGTGGCGCCCAAGAACACGCCCGCCCCGGTGGTGGAGACCCTGAACCGGGCCTTCCAGAGCGCCCTGTCCGACCCCGAGGTGGCCCAGACGCTGCGCAGCCAGGGCATCGTCGAAGCGCAGGACAAGACGCCCCAGGGCCTGTCCGCCTTCATCTCGACCGAAGTTCCGAAATGGCGCGAGGTCATCTCCAGCGCCCACGTTTCCATCGACTGAACGGATTCCGCATGGCTTCATCCCAACCCAATCCCGGCGCCCTGGCGGGCTGCAAGGTGATCGATCTCTCCCGCGTGCTGGGCGGCCCCTATTGCACGCAGATCCTGGCCGACCATGGCGCCGAGGTGCTGAAGATCGAACCGCCCGGCGGCGACGAGACGCGCGGCTGGGGCCCCCCCTTCCTGGGCGATACCGCCTCCTATTTCATCGGCGTGAACCGCAACAAGGAGGGCATGACGCTGGACCTGTCCCGGGAGGCGGGCCAGGAGCTGCTGCGCCACCTGCTGGCCGACGCCGACGTGCTGGTCGAGAACTTCAAGCCCGGCACGCTGGAAAAATGGGGCTTGGGATACGAAACGCTGAGCCGGGAGTTTCCCGCGCTGATCCACTGCCGGGTCAGCGGTTTCGGCTCGGACGGGCCGCTGGGCGGCCTGCCCGGTTACGACGCCTGCGCCCAGGCCATGTGCGGCCTGATGAGCGTGAACGGCGACGCGGACGGAGAAGCCACCCGCGTCGGCCTGCCGGTGGTGGACATGGTGACCGGGCTGAACGCGGCGGTGGCCATCCTGCTGGCGCTCAACGAGCGCGGCCGCAGCGGCCTGGGCCAGTTCCTGGACATCACCCTGTACGACTGCGCCCTGTCGCTGCTGCATCCGCATGCACCCAATTATTTCTACAGCGGCAAGGTGCCCGCGCGCAGCGGCAACGCGCACCCGAACATCGCGCCCTACGAGACCCTGCCCACGGCCAGCGGCCCCATCTTCCTGGCGGTGGGCAACAACCGGCAGTTCGCGCAGCTGGCGCAGGCCCTGGGCGCGCCCGCGCTGGCCGAGGATCCGCGCTATACCGCCAATGCCGACCGCCTGCGCAACCGCCAGTCCCTGCGCGACGACCTGTCCGCCCTGCTGGCCGGCCATGACGCCGCCGAACTGGCCGACCGGCTGCTGCGCAGCGGCGTGCCGGCGGCCGCCGTGCTGACGGTGGACCAGGCGCTGGCGCATCCGCATACGCGGCATCGCGGCATGGTGCTGGAGCAAGGCGACTACCGCGGCGTGGGTTCGCCGATCAAGCTCTCGCGCACGCCCGCCGCGCTGCGCAAGCTACCACCGGGGCTGTAGATTCTATGGTTTCACGCAAGCCTGGTTGGCGAGGAAGAGTTCTCGCTCGAAGGGTTTGCGTGATTTCCATACGCCGAAGGCAATGCGCAAGAGCTTTCTGGCAATGATGTTCAAGGCTT